>Ga0066256_1000433_pt1 | contig 120125 bp, 114 predicted proteins | sample ThiBio_1000_biof_FD_87107 | JGI IMG/M metagenome (GOLD analysis project Ga0066256, IMG submission 87107) | Wastewater bioreactor microbial communities from Cape Town, South Africa - Thiocy_expt_1000_biof (version 2) | ecosystem: Engineered > Bioreactor > Thiocyanate-remediating >...
TTGCCGACATCGACGACGACGCCTGCGCCCTCATGGCCGAGAATGGCCGGGAAGATGCCTTCAGGATCGGCACCCGAGAGCGTGAACTCGTCTGTGTGGCAGATGCCCGTTGCCTTGACCTCGACCAGCACCTCGCCTTCGCGCGGACCCTCGAGGTCAACCTCCATCACTTCAAGCGGTTTCCCGGCTCCAACGGCCACCGCAGCACGCGTCTTCATAAGTTTACTCCAGCTATACTTTGATCTTGCAAGTGTGGGCTTATCGATATCAAGGCGGGCAACCGACATCGGCCACCCGCCTCGCGTGTATTCTCTAGTTAGTTGGCAGCCGCGGTCGAGCGGGCTGGGCCCCCGTTTGCCGATGAGTCACTCGCCGTATCCGCGACCTCGCCGAAATCCTTCGGCATCCAGTGACGCAGGATCATCACGCAGACGATGCTCAGCACAGCCATTGCGGCGAGATAGTAGCCGATTGAGTGCGAGCCATAGGTTGCTGCAAGCTCCGTGGCGATGATCGGCGCCAATGCTCCGCCGAAGATGCCGCCTAGGCTGTAGGCGAGAGCAGCGCCAGTGTAGCGCACGGCAGGCTTGAACAATTCCGGCAGGAATGCACCCATCGGGCCATACACGCCGCCCATCACCGCAAGGGTGATCGACATCGCAAGTGCGATCAGCCAGGAGTTTCCGGTATCCAGCATCGGGAAGAAGAAGAACGACCAGACGATGGCCACGAACGCGGAGATGATGATGACGCGTGGCCGGCCATAACGGTCGCCGAGCATGCCGCAAACCAGCGTCGATACGGCCATTGCAACGACCGCGACCATGGTCAGGCTCAGCATGTGCGACCGTTCGAGGCCTAGCGTCTTGACACCGTAGGACAGGCCGAATGTGCCGGTGGTGAAGAACAGGACGTAGGTGATCGCCGTAGACATACCGCCCAGGATGACCTGCAGGGAGTTTGTCTTGAGAACGTTGACGATCGGTGCACTCGACTGAACTTCCTTTTCCAGAACACGCTGGAAAACCGGGGTTTCAGCTATGCTGAGGCGGATGTACAGGCCGAAAACGATCAAGACAGTGCTGAGCAGGAACGGAATGCGCCAGCCCCAATCCATGAACTGGTCGTCGGTCAGGAAAAGGCTCAGGCCAAGGAAAATGCCGTTGGAAAGAAGGAAGCCTGGGGCGCTACCCAATTGTGGCAAAGCGCCGAAAAGTCCACGCCGCCCCTTTGGTGCGAATTCGGTCGCGACTAGCGCCGCTCCACCCCACTCACCGCCAAGGCCGATGCCCTGCATGAAACGCAGGAGGCACAGTAGAATAGGTGCGGCGATGCCGATGGAACCGTATGTCGGTAGAAGCCCGATAGCGACAGTTGCAACGCCCATTGTCACGAGCGAGGCAACCAGCATGGCCTTGCGTCCGATCCGGTCACCAAAGTGGCCAAACACCACTGCTCCCAGCGGGCGGGACACGAAGCCGACGGCAAAAGTGGCAAACGCTGCAATAGTTCCGATGACCGGATCAAGACTTGGAAAGAATATTTTACTGAAAACGAGCGCCGCAGCAATTCCGTAGATATAAAAATCGTAGAATTCGATAGTTGTTCCAATTAAACTTGCAATGGCAACGCGCCTTTGCATCGACTTCGAGACCTCAGCCATTATTCCCTCCCAAAGGTACGTTTGGCGATCAATCCTGGCTCGGCTGTACCCGCCTTCAACGGCTCTGCCGCGCACAAATCCACCCGGATTCCGGCGGACGATAGTCAAAAGTTAGTCGCATGCAATATCGATAATTTTGTATGCATTGCTGGAATTCCGTGTTACGCGAGAGCGCGCATACACGAACAAAATCTGGCGCACGCCCAAATTTCCCGTCAAAAAAATTTTTGACCGTCGTCCTGGACAGCACCAGAACGCGTGGTTGGGCCCGCAGGCAAGGGCCCTCGGTTCAACGCGGCTTGATGGCGCGAGATCTTTGTGATCCAGGCGCGTAGTTCAGCGCCGAGCGGCTTCTCAAGGGCTGAGCGCTGCCATGCCAGGAAGTAGGTGTGGGACAGTTCGAGTCGCAAGTCGAACGGCACCACAAGCCGCCCGGCGACGAGATCGTCGTGAACCATGGACAGCTGGGCCAGCACGAAACCGCGTCCATTGATCGCCGCATCGATGGCCGCGCTGGAAATCGAGAATCGGAGATACCGCGGTGTGTTGGGCGGCGCTTCGCCAATGCTGTCCGCCCAATCCACCCAGGTCGGCGGTTGCTGGTAGCTCGAGTCCCACTCGATGCCGAGCAGTGAGCGGTTTAGGATGTCGGCAGGCCGGTCCACAGGGTTCACAGCCAGGAAGGCGGGCGAGCAGGCTGGCACCACCCAGTCGGTGAACAGTTCGGTGTAGTGCTCGAAAGTTCGCACCCTGTCGCCGTAGGAAATCCGAAAATCGACTGGCTCTTCGCCCTGGCGAGGCTCCGTTCCGGTTCCGACGAGACGTATGTGGGCCCCGGAATTTGCTTGCCAGTCGAAAAGCTGTGGTCCGACCCACTTGCTTGCGAGCGAAGGCAGGCAACTCAGCACCAGTGTGCTTTCGGTCCGGATGGACTGCAATTCGTCCTGCGCCTCGCGAAGCTGGTCGAATGCCCGCGTAACTTTCTCGTGGTAGATGCGCCCCCACGGTGTCAGCGAGATGTTCTTGCCGTGCCGCTCCAGCAGGCGCAGCCCCAGTATGTCCTCTGCGCGCTTGATCTGCTGGCTTACGGCCCCGCTGGTAACACCCAGCTCATCTGCGGTTGTGGCAACGCTCCCATGCCGGCCGAAAGCCTCAAAGGTTTGTATCGCCCGCAATGGCGGAAGCTTTCTCACATCCAGGCTCCAGATAGTCGCTGCTTTAGTAAAACTAAATCAGATCGCAATTTCAATCATTTTGATCGTGGGTGCGTTCCGGCTATTGTCCGAACGTCTGAAACGGGTCGCTTGGAGTGCGCCGGGAGGCGAGGCTCTCGCCCAGACAAATGAGGAAATCCAGATCTTGTGCGGATCGCGCCGGATGCCGGCCGGCCGATGGCGAGGTCGTGCAATCAGATCACCGCGACCGGTATCGCGGACAGGAGGAAAACGATGGTTGACGTGCGCAGGGTCAGGGGCGGGGATGGTCTAGCCGAAATCAACGACGAGCTCGACCAGATCCTCGACTCCGTGGTCGAGAATACACGCCTGGCGACGGAGTCGTTCTTTGCCTCCTACGACAAGAACCCCGATCCGAAGGTCCTTGCTGCGTGGTTGGCGCCACGCGCCTGGCGGGAGATCGACTACGTTTTCCTGCTGAACGAACAGATCCGCCGCTATGGCCTGGAGTTCGAACGCAAGCACATCACCTTGCTTGCCAAGCAATCTTTCCAGGAAGCGGAGCACTACGAAATTGTCGGCAAGGCAATCGAGTCGCTTGGCGGCAAGGTGCCGACCTCGGTTCCGCCCGAAGCCAAGCCATGGAGCGACTTTCTGTGGGACTGCCTGGAACGCCACCCGCTGGCTGCCATTGCGGCCTGGAACTGCTCGGAAACATCGGCGTCCGGCAGCTTCGAACCAACCTTCAAGGCCGGTGAACGGCACGACTTTGCCGAGGTTGTCCGGGTCTACAAGCAGATCGAGACGGACGAGAAGTTCCATGTCGGTCTCGGCCGCCAGGTCCTCGCCGCTTACGCCAAGACCGACCACGACCGCGATGAAATCCTGCGGGCGATGCGTGGCATGCGTGACATTGCGTGGAAGACTTTCACGCCCGAATCCGTCGCGCAGGCTCGCAGCGCCTGATCATACCTTGCTGCGGCGCGGTTTCTGGCTGCGCCGCCAAAGGTGGACCGAACAAGTCTATGACACCGGCGCGGACTGAGAGAATGACGACATTCGATTCACGATCGCTCGGACAGGCGAGCGAACTTTTCGATCTGACCATCGCGGAACTGCGACCGGCTGCGGAAGGTGTGGTCAGTCTCGAACTGCGCGCCCCGGATGGAGCGGACCTGCCGGGATGGCAGCCGGGCGCACATATAGATGTGTTACTGCCCAACGGCATCGTCAGGCAATATTCGCTTTGCGGGGATATTTCCGAGAGCGACAGGTGGCGGATCGGCGTACTTCGCGAGCCTGCCAGCCGTGGCGGCTCAAGCTACATACACGAGCAGTTGCGCCAGGGCGATACGCTCACAGTTGCAGGTCCGCGCAACAACTTCAGGCTGGTGGAAGCGGATCGATATCTCTTTATCGCCGGCGGAATCGGCATCACCCCAATGCTGCCGATGATCCGCGCGGCCGCGGCGCAAGGCAAGCCTTGGACTCTTCTGTATGGGGGGCGCAGCCGGCGCTCGATGGCGTTTCTCGATGAGATTACCGGGCTCTCCGGTGGCGAAACCCATATCGTGCCGCAGGATGAGCTAGGGTTGCTCGATCTACAGAAATTCCTCGGCCAGCATCGAGCGGACACGCTTGTCTATTGCTGCGGCCCTGGTCCCCTGATCGATGCGGTGGAGGCCAAGTGCCAGGTTTGGCGGTCAGGCGCGCTGCATCTGGAACGCTTCGCGCCGAGCGACAAGGCAGCCCGGAAAGAAAAAGGCAGCTTCGAGGTCGAACTCGCGCGTTCCGGGCAGCGGCTGGTCATTCCGCCTTACCGCAGCATTCTCGATGTCCTGCAGGAGAATGGCTGCAAAGTCACCAATTCCTGCTGTGCCGGCATATGCGGCACATGTCTGGTCAAGGTGCTCTCGGGCGTGCCGGATCACAACGACGATGTGCTCAGCATCGAGGATCAGGAGGCGGGAGAGGTCATGCTCGTTTGTGTGTCGCGCTCGAAAAGCGACCTGCTCGTACTCGACTTGTAGCTCACCGATCCGTGGGAGTGATCACAAGAAAGGAGTGGTGAAAGCCGCTTGGGATTAATCGAGGCCCGGGCGGGCCAAGCTGCATTTTTCGGACCTTGGGAGAGAGGGTCCGGAAGATGGACGATCTGCATCAATGCAAATGGGAGGAACTAATGCATTTGAACGGACGTAAGCATAAAGCAAGCTTCTGGACCGCTGTCGCGCTCGGCGCGGCTGTGGTGTTTTCGGGATCGGCGTTCGCGCAGGAGTGGGCACCCAGCAAGCCGCTGCGCCTGATCGTACCTTACCCCGCAGGTGGAACGAGCGACACAATCGCTCGCCTGATTGCGCCGGGCCTTGGTGAAGCGTTGGGGCAACCGGTCGTTGTCGAGAACAAGACAGGTGGCGGCGGTGTTACTGGCACCGAGTCGATCCTGCGGTCTCCTGCAGACGGGCACACGTTTGGTATTGTTGCCAGTTCCTACGCTTCAAGCGTCAATCTCGTTCCAGACCTGCCGTTTGATCCGATCAAGGATGCACAGCCGCTGACTATGGTTACACGCGTCGGCGTCGCTCTGGTTACCAATCCCGACTATCCGGCCAAGACGCTGTCGGAACTGCTGGCGATGGCCAAGGAAAAGCCCGGCACCATTGCCTACGGCTCCGCCGGCAACGGCCTGTCCGGCCATTTTTCTGGCGAGGCGATGAAGCTGTCCGCCGGTGTGGACATGGTTCACGTACCCTACCGCGGCGGCGCACCGGGCTTGAACGACGTCATCGCCGGTCAGATACCGATGATGTTCAATGTTATCTCATCGGTGATGTCATCCGTCGAGGGCGGCAAGGTCCGTCCTTTGGTTGTCACCAGCGCCGAACGCTCCAAGGTCTTGCCGGATGTGCCGACGATGGCCGAGGCCGGGGTAGCCAACGTCGAGATCTATGAGTGGTACGGGCTGGTCGCACCCGCCGGCATTCCGCCGGAAGCCACCAAGCGTCTTCATGCCGAGCTTGAAAAAGTCCTGAAGGAGCAGGCTTTCGTCGAGCGGATGGACAAGCAGGGCATCGAAGTGGTGGCGAATTCGCCGGAAGAGTTCACGGCCTTCATCACCTCCGAGATCGACCGTTTCGGCACGCTCATCAAGTCGGCGAACATTTCGCTTGACTGATTTCTACCATCCTGAAGCGCCGCAGCCGCCGCAACACCCGGCTGCGGCGTGCTTCGCAACATCCAGTAATCTCAATCGGAGTGGCATTGCATGAAACGAACGACGTTTGTGGACGCCGTCTACACCCAGACCGAAGGCGAAACGACCTGCATCATCAATGGTCAGTTCCTCTTTCCCGGCGGAACCACGCTTCTTGAGAAGCGGGAGCATTTCAAGAAGCGCTTCGATTGGGTGCGCAAAGCCATTTTGAACGAGCCACGCGGCCACAACGATTTGTTCGGTGCTCTGATCGTTCCATCGTCCACCCCGGATGCCGATGTCGGCATCATCTGGCTGGATGGCGACGGTTATGGCGACATGTGCGGCCATGGCACAATTGCCACCTCCATGATCATGACGGCTTTCGATTTGACGCCACAATCTTCGAGCCCCAATCGCATCCGCATAGAAACGCCGGCTGGCATCGTGGTCTCGGAGGTCGAAGTGGACGGCGACGAAGTGAAGTCATGCCGCTTCGAAAACGTGCCTGCCTTCCTCGCTGAACGGGATATTCCGGTGGAGTTGCCCGAGCTTGGAAAGGTTCAGGCCGATATTGCCTTCGGCGGCAATTACTTCATCACCATTCCCTTGTCGGAAACATTCTGCCGCATTGCTCCGGAAAATGGTGCGATCCTGGCCAAGCTGGGGGTGCTGGCCAAGCGCCAGATCAACGAGAAGATCAAGCTCGTTCATCCGGAAAAGCCGCACATTACCGAGATCGACCTTGTGACGTTCTACCAACCCTCTGAAAGGCCGGGCGCTTTCTATCGCTGCGTCCACACGTATCGTAATGGCAAGATGGATCGCTCACCTGGCGGAACCGGCACGTCGGCGATGCTCGCGATGCTCGAAGGGCGTGGCCGCATCAAGGTGGGCGAGCCGATCCAGGCAGAAGGCTTGCTTGGCTCTGGCACCTTCGAGGGCTGTATCGTTCGCGAGACCAAAGTCGCCGGCAACCGGGCCGTGGTTCCGACGGTGAAGGGGCGCTCGACCATCGTCGGTTTCGCCAAATGGCATCTCGATCCCAATGACGAGAACGGCAAGGGCTACGTGATCAGCACGGTTTGATCACGGCCATCTGTCGCGCCCGGGAGGATTTGAAGTGGCGAGTGCTAAGGCCCTGACGCGGGCACGCAATATAAGTGACTTGCGGGAACTCGCCCAACGGCGTGTTCCACGTTTCTCGTTCGAATATGTCGACGGCGGTGCCGAAGACGAACTCACGATGGCGGCCAACCGGGCCGCCTTCGCAGATGTGCAGATCTTGCCACGACAACTGGCAGGCGTTTCGTCCGCAGACATGTCCGTCGATGTGTTTGGCGAAGCTTCGGCGCTTCCGATCGTGACCGCTCCAACCGGATATAATGGCATGCTGGCAAGAGGCGGTGATCTGGCTTTGGCCCGGATCGCGCTGGCTGCCGGCTTTCCGTTCGCGCAAAGCACAATGTCGAGCAGCACGATCGAGGAGGTCGCCGCCAAGATGGTCGGCGGCCGCCACTGGTTTCAGCTCTATATGCTCAAGGATACTGCAATCACCAAGCGGCTTGTCGAGCGCGCCTTTGAAGCGGGATGCGAGGCGTTGGTACTGACCAGTGACGCCATCGTCCTCGGCAATCGCGAGGGCGACAAGCACAACTATGCCGCCCCCGGCAAACTGACATGGCGCGCAAAGATAGATGTCGCCTCTCGCCTGTCGTGGGCGCTTGATGTGGTGGTGCCAAATGGGCCGCCGGGCTTCGGCAATCTGGCCGAATTTCTCCCCAAGGGGCAAGGGAGTGCCATTGATGGCGCGCGCTTCATATCCGCCCAGATGGACCCGGCACTATCATGGGAAAGCGTCTCATGGCTGCGCTCCATCTGGCCGCGCAAGCTTGTGATCAAGGGTATCATGCATGCGCAGGATGCCCTTGCTGCCGCAGAACGAGGCGTCGACGCGATTGTGGTCTCAAACCATGGCGGTCGCCAGCTCGACGGTGCGGCGACGTCGCTCGGCGCGCTCCCGGCAATAAGCAAGGCACTGGACGGTCGTTGCGACATCTTTCTGGACAGCGGCATCCGGCGGGGAGGGGATATCTTTAAGGCACTGGCGCTTGGAGCCAAGGCGGTGCTGTGCGGTCGTGCGATGCTCTACGGCCTTGCGGCCGGAGGCGCAGCCGGAGCGGCGAGATCGGTTGAAATTCTCCGCACCGAACTCGAGCGCACCATGATGCTCGCCGGCCATAGCTCCCTCAAGCAAATCGACAGGTCAGCACTTTGTGAACGGTCGCCGCTGCTGCGGCTGTGATCGCAAAAATTCAAGAACAAGAAAAGCAAGGGAGGCTCAATGCGCCTGGTGAAGAGTCCGAACGATATCCTCCTCGCAGCCACGCTGCTGGCGATGGCGGGCTTGCTCTACTGGCAGGTTTCCAAATTGCGGGTAGGTACGATCCTGCGTATGGGGCCGGGCTATATGCCCACTATATTGTGTGGGCTGATTGCACTGGCGGCGGTGGGTATTATCGTCCGTTCGTTTTTCTTCCAGGGCGACAAGCTGCACTCCTGGCCCATCCGCCCGCTGACTTTCATCTTCCTCGGATTGTTGTCCTTCGGCCTGTTGGTCGAAACGTTCGGCCTCTTGGTAGCAATGCCGGCACTCGTTGTGTTGGTCAGCCTTGCCGATCGCGATAGCAGCAAGGGCGAGGTTGCGGCCCTTGCGGTTGCTATGACCCTGTTCTCGGCAGGTGTTTTCGTTTGGGCATTGCGCCTTCCAATTCCACTCTGGACGGCAGGCTGATCAATGCTTGATGCATTTTCAAACCTTTTCGCCGGTCTGTCAGTCGCGCTGCAGTTCCAGAACATTCTCTATTGTTTCAGCGGCGCACTTATCGGAACACTTATCGGAGTTCTTCCGGGTTTGGGCCCTGTTGCCACCATCGCCATCCTGCTTCCCGTTACCTTTTATCTTCCGCCCGTTGCCGCGCTGGTGATGCTCGCCGGCATCTACTACGGCGCGCAATATGGCGGCTCGACGACTGCCATTCTCGTCAATCTTCCCGGCGAGAGTTCATCCGTGGTCACTTGCCTTGATGGCTACAAGATGGCCCGCAATGGCCGCGCCGGTCCGGCTCTTTCCATCGCTGCCCTGTCGTCGCTGTTCGCGGGTGTCATAGCCGTGGTTCTGATGGCGGTTTTCGCCACGGGTCTCAGTGAACTGACGATGTTCTTCGGACCGGCCGAGTACTTCTCCCTCATGGTTTTCGGCCTGATCGCCGCCGTAATACTGGCGCAAGGGTCGGTGCTCAGTGCGCTGGCCATGGTCTTTGTCGGGCTGCTTCTGTCACTGGTTGGCACCGATGTTTCGAGCGGCGTACAACGCATGACTTTCGGCTTCTTCGATTTGAGCGATGGCATCGATTTCGTCCCGCTGGCGATGGGCTTGTTTGCGGTCGCCGAGATTCTGAAGAACCTCGAGGACCCAGAAGAGCGCGTTGTGCTGAAAGGCAAGATCGGGCGACTGCTGCCGAGCCGGGAGGAATTCAAGCGATGTATTCCCTCGGCATTGCGCGGCACTTTTATCGGTTCGTTTCTTGGCCTGTTGCCCGGCGGTGGCCCGACCTTGGGTTCATTCGCTGCCTACACGGTGGAGAAACGCATTTCCAAATATCCGCAGCGATTTGGCACCGGCGTGGTGGAGGGGGTGGCAGGACCTGAAGCGGCCAACAACGCCAGCGCACAGACGGCATTCGTGCCGTTGTTGACGCTTGGCATTCCATCGAACCCGACGATTGCGATGATGGCTGGCGCCATGCTCATCCATGGCATCCAGCCCGGACCGGAAGTCATGACCAAGAACCCGGACGTGTTCTGGGGCCTGATTGCGAGCATGCTGATCGGCAACCTGATGCTCGTCATCATCAACCTGCCGCTGATCGGCGTCTGGGTGTCCTTGCTGAAAATCCCCTATCGCCTGTTCTATCCGGCGATCCTGGTGTTCTGCTGCATCGGTGCCTACAGCGTGAACAACAACGTCTTCGACATCTATGTGATGATCTTTTTCGGCATCGTTGGCTACGTGTTCATGAAGTGGAAGGCGGAGCCGGCACCGTTGATCCTCGCCTTTGTCCTTGGCCCACTCATCGAGGAACATTTCCGCAGGGCGATGCTGCTCTCGCTTGGCGACCCGACGACCTTCGTCAGCCGTCCGATCAGCCTTGCGCTGCTGGTCGCAGCGATCGGCTTGATCCTTATCACCATTGCGCCACGCCTTCGCCGCCAGCGGCAGGATGCCTAAGCGGTCGATGCACTTGATCGAAAATGATTTGACTGCCGTAGAGAGGCTTCGTCTGCGGTTAGGCCGCTATCCGACGCAGATCTTTGGAAATGGTTGCGAAACCTGATGGCGGACAGCTACGAAACCGAACTGTCCGCCTCAGTTTCAATAATCTAGGTAGTTCCGATTCAGTACTGAGGCACCTTGTGATTAAGCGCCTCGGATACGATCGCGGTGTCGCAATAGTGCTTGTAGGTGGTCAACATTCCGTCGCGAGCGGTCCACAGGTGAACGGTTTCCATCTCGAAGGACTTTCCGGTCGCCGACGCCGTTGAACGATACTTCCCAGTTACGATGATATTTTCTGCATCGATTTCGATAAATCGGTCGGTGTCCACGGCCCAGAAGTCAAAATATGCGCCGAAATCGGCAAAAAACTTTTTCGTGGCGTCCAGTCCGGCGTGGTCTCCCCCAAAAGGAAATCCTTTCATTATCGCCAGATGGAAATCCTTGGTGAAGATTTCGTCGAAGTCGCCCTGGGCTCCATTCACGATATCGTAGAAACGCTGCACAAGTTCACGGATGTTACGTGCCATCTTATCTTCCTCCCAAAAAAAATAGCCACCGCAGCACGTTGTGCTGTCAGTGGCTCCATTGCCCTATGATTCAGTTATTCTAATACAGTCAAATTATCACTGTCAGGAAGGTTACTTGCCTGTTGATAATTTGTCAACATCGCAATCCCCATCGGCGAGATTGCTCACGGGCCCAAATTTGGTGCTCAAAGTGAGCGCTATCAAAGAGCCCCAAATCGCCAATAGGTTGATTTTCCAGAGAATTGCACCGGATCGCAGAAGCTGGCGAGAGGCCATCACTCTGCCATGCCGTACCAGCGCTGCCAACCTTTGTTGCGAGCCTGCCAGACCTACAAGCTATTGCCTCACGCGTTGGGATTCCTGATTTTGACCGCACCGCGTTCTGGTGAAGCGCTCGGGGCTCGGTGGGACGAGATAGACCTTGATGGAGGTTTATGGACAATCCCTGTGGTGCGCATGAAAGCGGGCAAGGAGCATCGCGTGCCTCCGCCAACAGCGGTCGTGGCGAGATTCTGCGTCCACTCCACGAGGGGCGTATTTCCGATTTTGTATTCCCCGGCCAGAAGCCAGACCGTCCGCTGTCGAACATCGCACTGGTCATGTTGATGCGGCGGATGGGTGTCGACCAATTCACAGTCCACGGCTTCCGCTCGTCAGTTCGGGATTGGGTGGGCGATGCTACCCGGTTTCCCGGAGAACTTGCGAAACGAGTTCTTGCGCACAGGGTCGGCGACGAGACAGAACGCGCATTCCGCCGGAGTGATGCGCTGGATCGTCGACGGCAACTGATGGAAGCTTGGTCCGAGTTTGTAGTGAAGTCCTGGTTTGCAACGGCCATGCAGAGAGCCAATCTGTCGCCATTGCGAGCGGTCCGTATAGCCGACTCTACTTGCAGCCGCTTCGGCTGTTATATCTGAGTAACCTCTGGCCCGCTCCACTAGCTGGTTCAGGTCCAATGTTATTGTATTGTTCCCCGTCAGAGCTAATGGGACCAAATTGGCTTAACTGAGAACGGAGGATTTCTGGTCCATCGTAGCCTTTCAAGGGAACGAAGATGAGACAGAAATCCGGAACCGGGAAAGCGCCAGCAGAGCAGGTCATCAAGAACATCCACCGGGCGACCCGTAAGCAATATTCAACCGATGAGACGATCCGCATCGTGCTGGAGGGCTTGCGCGGCGAAGAATCGATCGCGGCGCTGTGTCGGGGCGACGGCATCGCCGAGAGCCTTTATTACAACTGGTCGAACGAGTTTCTTGAGGCAGGTAAGAAGCGGCTGAAGTTACCTCACCCAGCAAAAGCTTAATGCACAGCCGCTTACCGTCACTTTCTGGGAGACGGCAAAGGGGTTAGCACCTTCGAGCTTCACGCGGAATAGCCGAGATCGATCACGCGGCCGAAACAGGTTTTGAAACTCGTCAGGTAGAGCGTCGGCAACTGCAAGGATACTATCGATCCGCCCTTTGGCCGTTTCACCGCCGCTCCTGATGGTTACCGCGGTTCCTGTTTTCAATTGGAAGAGGTACTGATCCGGCAGATATGCCAAGACATAAGCGGTATTGCCGTTGATCTGCAAAAGCTGCTCTCCAAGTTGGACGACTTGGCCGGGCATTGGCACCTTAACTCCGATCACGCCGGAACTGGCCGCTTTCACATTTCCATCTGCATAGATTTTTTTTAGTTGCTCCATCGCTCGGTTCGATTGAGCCCGCGATTTCGCAACCAATGAGAGTTCGCTTCCTATCGATACCTCCTGGCTGGAAAGCTCGGCCAGTCGCTGTGCCGCGTTCAAGCTATCCTGCAGGGCGGAATCGCGTGTTGTTAGGGAAACCAAACCCCGACCGGAAACCTTATCGAACTTTTCGACGGTACTGGTTGTTTCCCTGGCGTTGCGCTCGGCGAGCGGCTTGACCGTTTTGATGACGTTCAACTGTCCGCGCAACTGACCCTCGCGAACAGCCAACTCACCATCTCGAAGCGCAAGATCGGCGATTTCCTTGACCATTGCGAAGGATTCCAGCCTCATCAAAGGGGCTCCTTCTTCAACATGATCACCTTGCTTGACATACACTTCCACGATCGTGGCAGTATAACTGGCGTCGACCGCCCTGATATCGGCCAGAGCTATTCCGTCTGCCGATAAGACAACCACATTTCCAAATAGGTAGTAGAGGAGGGAGCCGAAGAACGCGATGATGAGGCCGATATAGACTAGGCGACCCCATTTTGCCGAACTGGCGCGCTGCTGTGTACCAAGATTATCTACCCGTATGACCTTGCGCAGTCTTTTCATAACTATGCCTCACCAAGGCCTGACGAGGCGAACTTTCAACGGTGTGTAGTTATCCCGGTGCGAACCAGAGAACACCCACTCGTCGAGATAGGCCAACAATCGGATTGGGCGCATTACGTATGTAGCAAAAACAGAATATCCTGGAAGAAACACAAGGTTGCGCCAGAACACCTTGCGCCGCGTCGTCCAGGCGGCAACGGCCAGAATGAGTATGTCAACGCAGAGGAGTCCGATCTGCATGCCAAGCAGTATGGCAAGCGCAAATGAACCGAACTGCGCGAAAAGCCAAATAACGTAAAAGGGAAAGACGAGGGATCCCATCACATTGAACAGAAGAAAATCCAATTGGTGAACCACTTCGGTTCCGCGAAATGACTTGTTCCACGGAACCAACAGACGTCGGTGTTTTCGAAAGCGAATCCAGAGGGCATCACGTTCCCAGCGCAGACGTTGGCGGATGTATTGGAATGCGGTGGTAGGGACGTCGGTGTAGCAGAGCGCCTCAGGTGCGTAGACGATCTTCCAGCCGGCGCAGCGCAGCCGCATCGTCGTATCCAGGTCCTCACCACCGCCCACGTCAAATCCGCCGACATTCGCTAAAGCCGATCGCCTGAAGGCGCTGAATGCGCCAGAGGCACAAACAACCTGATCGACAGCGTTCGCGATGCGCTTTCCTACGGAAATGGATTGGAGATATTCGATCTCCTGAAACTGAGTGATAAGACTGGCGTTGCTGTTGCGAGGCGCGATATCTCCACACACAGCTCCCACGGCCGGATCGGCAAAAGGTTCGACCAGGTACTGAATTGCGTAGCGGTCGAATGAACAGTCGCAATCCACGTTGATCACAATCTCACCCTTGGCTACGGAACAGGCAAGATTGATACCGCTGGGCTTTCCGCCACGCAGATCGGTAGAAACGATCCTCGTCGCACGACCTGCTTTCACAAGTGAACGGGCAACGCCACTCATTTTGTCCGCAGAACCATCGCTGACAATAACGATCTCGAAGGACGAAAAAGATTGTTCCCGAAGCGATCGAACACACGCTTCAAGGGCGCCTTCTTCATTGTGTCCAACTAGAACGATACTGACGCTCGGCGTGCGACCCTTGCTAGGCTCCAACATATCCCTCGACCTATCTGTCGCCGCGCGCATCGTCAGCCCTGCTGCGATAAACGGCAGGATATATCGAGGAACCTCAAAGATGAGCGTGTACCAGAAAACGAGCACAAGGCTCGCCATTGTCTGGGCGAGAAGAAAGGCAAAGCCAAGCTGGATCTCAGTCAATTTTTGCCCCGTCTGGAGCGAGCGACCACCCGAACCGCCGGCCGCAATCTGTCGCTGAGCACCTCTTCGCACTGTTGGAGAAGCCGTTCAGTGCGGCCAAACGTGCTTGCCTCATAACCATGCACAAGCAGGTATTCGCATTCGTTACCAATGTGCAGCGACACTTCGTGATCGTCTAGATTGTTCGCAAGGTTCTCGATGAAAAACGTACGGAGTTTCTCAAAAACCAAAGCGCCCCGGGTTTCACACAAAGCATCTTGCGCTTCATAGCGAACCTCCAGAATGGCAAGCGGCAGGTGGCTGGAACTGTGGCGCAAACGATCGACTGCTGCCGTTAAGGACGTCGGCAAATCTCTCAGGCCGAGAGGTTTGACATGGCTGGTCAGCCAAGCGATCGCATTGCCTGTGAGATCGTAAGAAAAGACGTCTGTACACCTGATCGATTGCCCATCTGCTCTTGCGCTACAGTCAAGGCAAACAAAGCCGATTTCCGGTTCGGAACTTGCCGCCGTGCACTGCCGGCAAACCTGTGTGACCCCCGGTTTGTCGTAATCCTTGCCATAGTTTCTGAGTTGCTTTCTGCATTTGGGACACACCAAGGTTGAGCCCTGACGGAAGTTGTCTTCGGCCTCCAGAGCGGCACAACTGTAGTGATGCACAAGGGCAACCTCATGGAGGTTCGCCGAACGGCAGGCGGGACATTCCTCTCTGACCAAAAGCCGGCGTGACCCGCACGCGCCACATTCATGCAGACGATCGAAGAATGTCTTCTTCAACAATCCTCGACGTACTAGATCCTCTGCCAGGGGGATGGTCACACGAGCCGGCGGATAGCCAGGATAACATACAGTTTCTGGTATCGACGCGCTATATTGAGCTGCGAGGGTTCGACCGGAGACGAACGAATGCGCAAGAAGCTCTATCTCTGGAGTTGCAGGAGTAGCGAATGTAGGTCCTAGTTGCCGTCGCCGTTCACGGAAATCAAGGATGCAACGAGCAGTTTGTGCCCAACTATCGCGATCGACGATATCGAAGCGGACATCCGCAAAGTCTCTCGCATGTCCTGTTAAATCGATGATTGGAACAAGCAGCGAACCCGGCCCCGCGCGAAGGTCATGCAAGCCTGATGTTCGTGAAGGGTCTGCGAATACAATCGCATCAAGGTGGTGGTGGGACGTGTCGAATATAAGCTCCAGAAACTTCTGATAAGGCAGCGGAAGCCCGGGGAGCCACCCGACTTTGGGTCGGTCAAAAAGCCCCATCCCATGCCACAGCGCCAGGCACTGCTGAGCAATGTCATTGGTTTCAACCGGTAGGGATCTCAGGGGGAGTTCTACAACCGTCATGACGACATCACCGCTGACACTCCATACTCGGGTTGAGCCCCGACAACTTATACTCGGGTTGAGCCCCGACAATTTGTCCGGCGTCTTCCTTGGAGTGTCGAATCGGCTAATGGATGTATTTTGTTAACATTTAAAGCTAGTCCAATTTGGGTAAGCTACTCTCCCGAGGCGTGTGGGGATCGGATTGAAATGCTTGGCTATCGCTTGCGGAATACTGCACCCGTTCCCAGCACTTGACTCAAGACGCCTCGCGACTGTTGACGAAATACATGGAAATTCTGCACTACTTTCCTGAGCATGCTGCTCGTAGGCGTTCGATAGCTTGATTGGCATGGTTTCGAGCAATTCCACGCACCTTGTCGTGTAGTGTCTGGTCACCATCGGAAAATTGGATTTCTTTAAGGTCGCGATCGATTTGCATCAAGAAATAGTCGAACGCGATATCCTTGTGCTTGATTGTTCGCAGTGCGTAGTCAAGGGCAATCGTGGCCAGGATTCTTCCGGCAAGCGCTTCACCGCGCACCTCGGCTAGTTGATCAAGAATATCATCCATTGTCGTCTCAGCGCCGGCAATCAGTCCGCATTCAGGAAGCTCGCCAACTAGCGAGTCGGGGCCCATACATCTCGAAAAGAGACATGTCCTGCACCCTCCATCATTCCTTACGGACTAGCAAAGCAAGATTCGGGCCAATTTTGCCCGCATCCATCGGTTCTCATTTGCGCCGAGAGAAGCCATGAGGCCCGGAAACCGGGCTGTCCAGGCAAGCCGCTTGCCGTCCGATTTAAGGGTTGATTTAGCTTCCTGGTCCATTCTCCGATAGAAAATCGGAGAATGTTATGCGTCGCCAGATCTACGTTGCGATCGTTTTCCCGCTTCTTCTGCTAACCCTTATGAGCACTGAACGCGTCGCAACCGTCTTCCTCGGACATTATCCTTCCAGCGCTTTCTTCTGGGCGGCGTCGATCGAGCTTCGTTCGTTGTTCCGGATCACTATTGGCTGGCTTGAGATGGCGACAGAAGGGCGCCTCGTACTACAAGCCGCGTTGCTTGTAGCATTTGCCATCGCCATCTGTGGCATTGCGCGTACGCGGCACGGCATGGCGTTTTCCTTCGTAGTCAATCATGCGGCATTTTTGGCCGTAGGCGCAGCGACCATGCTCGCCAATGGCGCCAGCTTCGCCAGTGTTGATCCGATGGCGCCAGCCCCGTTCAACCTCATTCCGTTTCATGGCATTCATGCCGGATGGTTACACGGCATCGTTTTCGCCGTCGGCCTGATGGGCTGCTTTTCATGCCATTACGCTTATCTGGCCAAGGCGCGCGGGCGCGAACGCGCCGTCAAGGCCAGACTCACCGAACTCAGCCTCGGTTTTGCGGGCAGGCGATAGGCTTGATGAAATAGGCCTTGACGAAGCCGCTCACCCGCACATCCGGCAGCGGAAAGTAGTCCACGGCACACCACTGCCGCTTGCTGCTTACGCCTTGCGGAAGACACCTGCCGCTGGCCCGCAGGACACCGGTATGATCGGGGGCGATCGCACCTACCGCCGATGATAGGTGCGTCTGTCGACTGCGAATGTAGAGCACATCCCACATGTCGACATTGACGACATGGTAGCACTTGGCATTTGCTGGCTGTGTTCTCGCTGGCAATGCGCCGGGAAAGCACAGAATTGTTGCAATGATGAGCCTGGCGAGACGGGATTCAGCGTATCTTGCGATAGGTCACCTTTCCGTCAGCAGTCTGGAACCTCTGGTAGGAAGGGCTCAGGCTGGGCAGTTCCCTCACTCCCGGGTTAGGAGGTTCAGAAATGGCAATCGATACATCGGATTCGGTCGTGAACGCCTGAGGTGCATCGCTTGCCAGCAACCCAGGTTCAGTCGTCGCCGGCACCATGCCGAAGGTGCCGAATTCATTGCGTGTGCCGACCTGGGCAAGCTTCTGCTTCAGTTCACCTACGTTCTTCGAGACGGTCGCAATACGAGAATCGAAATTGTTGTTGAGCTGGTCAAACTGGTTTTGCAGACCGGTGTTGACCAGATTCATCTTGTCGATCAGCCGCTTTTCAAATGTCGAAAGTCGCTCCAGCCGGCTTTCCAGCACCGCAACGTCCGAACTGACCCTGTAAAGATGCACCGAAACAAACAGGTTGATGGCCGTCAGGATCAATGCAGAGGCGGCGAAGATCGCAACAAGCCACGACCGGTTAGAGGCATTCTCAGCCGTGAGCGCCTGAGGTTCGACAGCAGGCGCATCCAGATCATGAATAATGGTCATCTCACCACCACCTTTGCTCCGACCGGTACTCTATTGAACAAGTCCATGACGTCCGTGTTTGTCAGGCGGAAGCAGCCGGATGTCCCGTCAAACCCGACTCCAGCAGGGTCATTCGTTCCATGTATGCGGTAAAGCGTGTCGCGCCCCGCCTTGTAGAGATAGAGGGCTCTGGCACCGAGAGGATTGTAAGGGCCGGAAGGCACAAACTCCGGAAGTTCCGGCTGGCGCGCACGCATCTCTGCTGGCGGGCGCCATTCCGGCCATTCCTGCTTGGCTCCGACCTTTACCGTGCCGGTCCAGCCAAAGCCCTCACGCCCAACGCTGATGCGGAGCCGTAGTGCCTGCCCTTGCCCTGTAACGAGATAGAGCATCCCCTCATCCTTGTTGATCACGATGGTGCCTGTAGGTTCCGTGCTCTGGAATGCCACGGCCCGCTTGAAACTGGGGCCCATTTTCGGCAGCGGCGGTCGCTTGGCTCCGTGAACCTGCTGGATGCTTGCCTGCGCATTCGCATAGCCAACCGCGCCTAAGGCGACCAGCGCCCCGAGGGAGATCCCGGCCAGGATTCTCCAGATGTCAGCGTTTGCCACCATCGAGCCGCTCACGGAAAATCGAGGTCAGGTCTTTGTTGAAGCGGGCACCTGCATGGACTTCGGACGGCAGCAGGGCGCGATTGAGCGCATCCGACAAAAGCGGTGCATCGAGGCTTACCGCCTTGATGCGCGGCATCTTGAAGATCTTCTCCAGTTCGCTGTTGGAGAAGTGATTGCCGAAAAGCTTGCGCTTGCGCTTGTTGGCGACCAGCGTGACATTTGCTGCACTGCCTCGCAACTCGCGAATCCGGCTGTAAATCGCCTTGGCGCGGCGCAACGATGCGACGTTGAGTTCGAACACGAGAAAAATCTCGTCGCTGGTCGACAGAACCGTCTTTTGCCAGGGTGTTTCGATGCTCGGCAGGTCGATGATTACATCGTCGAAGCGATAGGCAGCCAGGTCGAGCAGGCGGAACACGAACTGCTCGCCGCCCGGATCGAATGGTAGACTTGGCCGTTCGAACGAATAGAGCGTGAAGCCGCGCTTGTGCGTCAACTTGATGATGTCCATCAACTCGACGTCGAGACGGTTGGGATTGGAAACCACGCCGCCTAGGTCGAACTCGTTGTAGATGTTGAGATAGCCGCTGCAATTGGCGTGCTGGAAATCGAGATCGACGATGCAGGTGCCAGCAGCATTCTGCGCGGACTTGCGTGATAGGTAGTCCGCTGCCGAAAGCGCCAGCGTGGTCGCGCCCGCCCCACCATTGGCGCCTATGAAGGTGATCACCCTGCTCTTGTTAGCTTCGCTGCCGCTGTCGTGGAACGTGACTGCATTGATCAGTTCTTTGGGGTCTACAGGTTTGCGCAACCAGTCGGCGGCGTTGAGGCGCACAACGGCTCGCATCTGCTCGGACTGCAGTTCACCTGACAAAGCAATCAACGGAACGGAGGTCCAGGCCGCGCGCGCCTCGGTCAGGCGCTCATTGTCGAGGACCTGACCGTCACCGACATCGAAAATTACGATGCTGGGGCGAGCTTCGGCCTTCGGTCCATCAAGGAATGCATCGGCATCGGCCACCTGAACATCGTAGATCGCAAGTGCATCCAGACGCGTTGCGACTTCATGCTTGAAGCGTGCATCCGAAGAATAGAGCGCGATACGCTTACGCCGCGTTGGCTGGATTTTGGTGTTTAGCGCGTTCATGTGGGTGCACCACTTTTCAGATCTTCACCGGTCACAGTACTCAGCATGGAGGGCATGGTGATGTCTGTGAAACCCAACAGGCCCTCGAGGAAAAAGAACTGGAAATTAATGTTCCGTAGACTGACGGCGATGCTTGGAATGGGGCCACTCAACCGGGTCTGGTAGCCAAGACCGGTTGCAAAATAGGTGATGACCACATTTTCCCGACGCAGCATCGGATAGAAATGGCACATGCCCGGGCGTTTGCCTGGGGTCAACGACGGGCACGGCACGTTTGCATTGAACGGCATGTCGCCCTGGAAAATCTGATTGAAATTAGTAGTGTTCGAAGCAACTGTGGCCCCGTTCTGCGTACAGCCGGTCGACGTGCAAACGAAGGGCAAATAAGCGTTGGCCACTACCGGCGCTCCGGGTGTTCCGGTCGGCGCGGCGCTTGCAAGGCCCGTTGCGACGGGGTTTGAGATTGATGCGAGCCGAGCACCTACCTGCACGGCTTTGGTGGCTGAATTCCACTGATAGAGGGCGTTTCCAAGGTCCACAAAACCAAGCGTGAGCACCAGCATAACGGTCAGGGCGATAGCCGCCTCGACCATCACCGCGCCTTCCTGTTCCTGGGTGAATCGCTTCAACATAGTCAGAACCTGATCAAACGCTCTTCCTGTGCGCCTTGCAGTGCGATTGGACCGATGCCTATGAGGGCCAGCATGCCGATACCGGCGTAGTTGAGCGTGCCGGACGCCCTGACGATGCACACCTGCGCGGTCACCGAATGGTACTGAATGACACCGCCTGAAACCGCGTCGTGGCAAGACGCCGGGTCGGCAATAGCTATGGTAACATCGTCGGCAGTCATGTTGCGGACCCTTGTCGTACCGGTGCCGCCAGGATTGCCGAATACTGCGATGTTTCGCGCAGCCGTTGCACAGTTTATGACCGGAGAGACATTGCTTTCCGTATACATCTGGCTGTTGCAGCGTGCAGCAAAACGCGCGGCGTCACGCAAGCCCGATTCCATCAGCGACTTGCTGTATATTAGATTGCCAAACTCGAGCACGCCCGCCGAGATTGTCAGCATCAGCGGAGCGACCAGGGCCATTTCGACCAGCACCGATCCCTGATCTCCGCGTCGAAAGTCCCTGAACTGGCGCACGAATTTTCTGATGAAGGCGCTCATCGGTACAACTGAGCCTCGTCGCGCAGGAAGTTGTCCAACGTGCCACGCCCGCCGCGACCGGTGATGTCCACCAGTTCGGCATAGATATCTTTGCTGTCCTTGATCGGTTCGGTGATGAAGAAGCTGGCAAACGCCCTGACTGGCACGTTTTCCTTTCGACCATTGAAACCGGGGATCTGGTCGCAATCAATGATCGCACCGTACAAAATGCGGCGATCAACACTCTCTACCGGCGTCTGATTGCAAGCAGGAATTCCAGTCTCACCACTTACCGCAGTATCCCCTACGATACTGTCATTGGTGGCAGGGTCCCCATCTGGATTAAGTTCGTATCTATAGACTTCATAACGCGTTGGCAGATTGTCTCCGGTGCCGGAAAGAGCGGCGGGAAGAGGGCGGGTAGGATGATTGACCGCCCAATACCTTGTAAGATTCCAATCGCCAGCTCCCATGCGCCTGTCCATCATGGTGCAGTTGCCCGCGATGTGACAGGAATCCTTCTCCAAACCTACGCCCTTGTTCGGGTCGGTTTCAAAAGTCACTTTGCCGTTGTTGCAGTTGACGCTCTTTAGCCCCATGCGAACATTCGCAGCGGGTCCGTCTGCAGTTCCGATGTAGCTTTTGCTGATGCCAAACCGGGCATTGAGTCCGTCTTCGACCGGGCCGGTATTTTGACCGGGCTCGGTGTTCACGCCATTGCGGGAATAACATCCCGGCGGTTTGACTTTCGCCAGCATGGCCTCAAGTGCGTTGGCTCCGTTGCCGAAGGGAGAGGCGAGGAACGCGAAATTGCCAGGAACGTAAGAACTACCCTTCCTGATCAGGATTTGCCGCCGGCGGTACTGCCTGGTGTTGGCAGCCTGTTCAAGCGTAACCCCACCCACTTCAGCAGGCCGCTCATAAGGATTGCAGATGAAGATCGGCGTGTAGTCGCACACGCCCGACCGGAACCCTGCAACAGCTGAGGCGGCGACGTTAAAGCCACTGTTGGCCGAATTGCCGGTCAGGAACGACACCGGGAAGATCGCGGCAAAACCCTGCGGCGCGACCTTGACCTCGACATAGCCGGTCGACTGTTCGTTGAGGGCGTAGTTGGACGAGGTTACTGCCGAGCTATCAGAGCTGGGAATACTTGCGAGGAAGCACCAGCTTAAGTTGCCGGCTGTGTTGCAGGTCTTGTCGCCCCCTGGCTGGCCTCCCTTCAAAGTCACAGTGCCAGACGTGGCGAAGCGCGCGTCATTGTCGACCAGCGTGGCCATTGCCCGCTCGGCGCGAGCCCAAGAGCCGGTCGTGCCATCCAGTTCCGCCGCGGCGGCGAGTGCCAGCGAATCCGTGCCGCGCTGCAGGTCGAAATGCAGGTTGCTGGCGCGGCTCATGTCGATGACAAGCAGCGAGAATCCGATAATGGCCGGCAGCAGTATGGCAATGAGGATAAGCGCTATGCCGCTCTCATCCGAGCCGAATTTACGCAATTTCGCAAAGACAAGTCCCATTGCACACACTCCGGATCGGCCGCATCACGCCAAACACCGACCTAGTTCGTTGCTCCTACATTGACGGTGACATTTTGCGCAGGCTGGGAAGCCTGTTGCGGCACATGGTACTTTCGGACCGCACTTGCCGCGCGCGCGCCGCCCTGGGTGATGGTGGTGTCCGCCGAATCCGGATTGAACGGGTCCACGGTGTGCAGCATGATGTTGCTGTTCGTCGCATCTCCAGCGGCCAGCGTGACCGTGTCGTAGCGGTTCATATAGTCGGCGCAGCCCGCGAGAAGCGCACACGAAGCCAGCACAGCGAGAAGCAGTCCGCTATTTCTTGACATAGATCATCTTGTCCTTGGGCGAGAGGTCGAGCATGTGCCCGTACGGGCCGATCACGCCTTTGCCGAGTTCGTAGTTGCGAACCATGTCCTTGGTGACTTCCAATTGGCCGAGCGCAAAGAATTCCGCATCGTTCGCAGAGCGCGTCTTGTCGAACGGCGTGGCCACCCGCTCCGACGGTCCGGCAGGGCGCACAAGCCGTGGCGTTACGATCACCACCAGTTCGGTCTCTTCCTTCTGCGTGCTCGAATTGCGGAACAGCGCGCCGACGATCGGCACCTGGCCGAGCCACGGCACCTGGTTCTGGATCTTGGTGTTCTTGCTCGACATCAACCCGGCCAGCGCAAAGCTTTGCCCGTCCCGCAGTTCCACGACAGTGGAAAGTTTGCGGTTGGTGAAGATCGGGTCGCCTGCGGTCGAGAAGCCCGTCAGGTCGCTGACCTCAGGTTGCAGCCGGATATTGATCTTGGAGTTGTCGAGAACCACCGGCGTGAAATTCAGGTTCACGCCGAACTGCTTGTACTCGATGACCACTTCGCCATCCGAGTTCTCGCGCCGCACCGGCACTTCGCCACCGGCGTTGAAGCTGGCCGGTTCGCCGGAAAGCGTGGTCAGGTTCGGCTCGGCCAGCGTGCGCACCACGCCCTTGGCTTCCAGCGCCTCGATGATGAGGTCGACGCTGACATCGCTGTCCACCACCCGCGCGATCAGCGCGCCCATTGGGCTGGCGCCGGAAAGCACGCCACTGATCAGGTCACCGGTTCCAAGTACCACGCCGTCGCTATCGGTTGTTGCAACACCAGTGCCGCCCGTGAATTTTCCCGGTTCGCCGGCACGCAGTGACACGCCGAGGTCGCGTCCGACATTGCGCTTGGCTTCCAGCACGCGCACTTCCAGGTTGACCTGCTGGCTGTCCTCCACCTCCATGGCGTTGATCACCGCCTCGGGGCCATATTGCTGGGCGATGTCGAGAACCTTGTTCATCGCCACCGCGTCCTTGACTTTGCCGGCGAGGCGAACCTTGCCGTTGACCGATCCTACGCGCACCTTTGCCCCGGGAACGACCTGCTGGATGGCTTGCGCCATATCCTTGACGTCCAGCCCGACCTCGATCTCGATCACGCCGAGCGGGCGTTTGTCTTCGGAAAACAGATTGACCGTTGTCGTGCCCACGCCCTTGCCGATGATATAGAGGCTGCGGTCGGTCATTGGCTGGGCGTCGGCGATCTTGTCGTCGGCAATGATGATGTCGCCCAAGTTGCGGTTCACGCTCACCGTCCGCGACTGCGAGATCGGCACGAACACGCGGTGCACGGTGGCATTGGTCAGGTCGATCTGCTGGCTCCTGGCGCCGGCAGCGAAACCTACGCAAAGAGGCATTGCCAGCGCCAGCACAGCGGCCATACGCCTTAGATATACAAACGCCATAACTCGCCCCCGCACTCCCTTGCCTTAGGCTCCCGCCTCGTGCCGTTTCCCTGGACTATCGTGTCCGCGGCACGTCGTAGACAGTTCGTTCCATGCCGCGCGTAACGCCCACGCTCGCCATCGATGGCGGCTCCGGCTGCACGTACTTCACCACTTCGCGCACTTCCGGTTCGGGCTTTGGTTGCGGCGTATTCAGCTTGTCGAGCTTCTGCTCCACATTTCCGACTCGCTGGTCCACCTGGTCGCCGAGGTTTTCCAGAACGGTGCGGATTTTCTTGAACTGCTCGTCGGAGCGTTCTTCCTGTAGCTTGGCCTCGCGTTCCGCATCGGCCTGGCGATGGGCCACATCCAGCGGCGTCTCGCCGGTCAGGTCGGCCATCGTCACACGCTCGGTCGTCTCGCCTTCGTTGGAGGCTGCTTGCCGCAGCGCCAGTGAAAGTTGTCCGGTTCCGGCTGCCAGTGTCAGTTTCTGGGCGTCCTTGGTGCCGACTTCGACAGTCACGGCCTTGACCACCGTCGGGCTGTCCTTGCTCTCGTCGGCCACCTGGTCCACCGCCAGCACTTTTACGCTCTGCAACAGCACATCCACATAGGACTGTTCGTTGCCTTGGTCGTCACGCACGTTGCGGGTCAACAGCACGTCCACCCGGTCGCCGGGGAAAACGAAGCCGGCAACGCCGAGCACGTCGTTGACACGGATCGAAACGGCCCGCATTCCTTCCGTCAGCACAGCCGAAAGCGTTGCGCGCTGGCCTGGCCCCGTAATCTTGGTGGCGAGCACTGGCTCGTTGGCGCCGATGGCCTGCAGCGCCTGGCGGCTGCCGCCTTCTTTTTCAATGAGCTCGGCCGATGTCTTGAACGCGCCTGTAGGCAGCGAATTTGCCGGCCATGGAATTTCACGTAATTTGTCGGCGGTCAGCACGTCGCCGAACTTCAGCGCCGTTGCCGCTACGACGATGGTGCTCGTCGGCGTTTTCAAGTTCGACGCGAGTTCGTTGCGCTGACCGGTCAGCCACATATTGGAAAGCACGACTGCAACCACGCCAAAGACGACGGCCAGCAGGATCATGACGATAGTGTTCGCGCGCATCAGCCCAAGCCCCTGTCGATGCAGCTGAAAATTTTTGGTTTGTACCAGGAGGCCCGAACCAAGGCTCGGGCCTTCCCATTGATGTCAAGCTCTATGGCGTTCAAGCATTGTTAGCTAGGATTGGCGCACGCAGGATTGTCACCGGCAGCAACGAGATTGTCGCATAGCTCGGAAAACGACCCCGTAACCCAAACGCCGATTGCGGCGATTGTCGCGATGGACGCAACCGCGATAATGCCAATCAGGATCGAGTACTCGACCATGGCAGCGCCGTTTTCGTCGTCGCGGAACTGCCGGGCCATCGTCATGAGTTTCTTCATGTCAATTTCTCCCAAGGAGGTTTCAAACCCGACGAGACGAGCAAGGAATGAACCCCAAACCCAGCATCCCCCGTCGCCGCTCATTAGGCTCTGCCAAAATTAGGAGTCAATCGCGAAACCATTTTTTAATTAATATATACATGGCGAAAACCAGATTTCTTCTTATATAAGAAGACAACTAACATATTGATAAATATACAATATTGCCAAATTTTAACCATTTGTAAACGATTTAGTCTTGATCAACCACCAGGCCGGTTACTTATAAACTTTTGCGCAAAGTTCTTATCCGATTTCTAACCTAGATTAATCACTCTTTCGGGTTAAACTCCGCCATTTGAGGTAAGGTGTCGGGGGCTCCAGAAATTCGGATTTGTCTAATATGACAATTCTTATCCGCTTTAAATGCTTGAAAAACCACCTGCATTTGGTTTTAAAATTAACCTTTCGCTAATGATAAGCTTGCGCCCAGCGTCCAGTGATGCTTGAACTTGCGTTGCAGGAAATACTGTCATTAATACTTGAAGGCGATTGCGCGGCGGGTTTGGGCTGTGCCAGCGCGAGAGGGTTTTCTGCAAGGCGGAGAACCGTTGAAGGGGCGTGGGTCATGCTTGGCCGTTTTACCAAGGGAAATGGATCGGTCGCAGTCCGCATCGAACCGGAAGTGACTGTGGCTGCGCCGGTGCCGGTCGTACAGGCTGTGGTGGCGGATAGTGATTGCGGCACCCAGGACGACATGCTCTCCCTCAAGGTCGATTTGCATCGCCATCTGATCGACCGCTTTAATCTCTCTGCGCTTGAAAACGCCACCAAGGACGAAATTCAGGATCATATCCGCGCGGTGGTCCGCGACTTCGTCCGCACTCGCAACCTTCCCTTCAACGCTCGCGAGCTCGACCAACTCACCAGCGACATCGCTGACGAGATGCTGGGACTTGGCCCGATCGAGCCGCTTCTGAAGGACGACAGCATCGCCGACATCCTCATCAACACCCACAATCACGTGTTCGTTGAGCGGCGCGGCGTCCTGGAGGAAACACAGGTCCGCTTTCGCGACGAGGCGCACTTGCTCAGGATCGTCAACAAGATCGTGTCGGCCATCGGTCGGCGCGTCGATGAATCCTATCCGATGGTCGATGCCCGTCTTGAGGACGGCTCGCGCGTGAATATTGCGGTGCGCCCCATCTCGGTCGATGGCCCGCTGGTGTCGATCCGCAAATTCTCGCGCAATCCCTATTCGCTGGAGCGGCTGGTGGAGTTCAATTCCATTCGGCCACCCATGATCGACCTGCTCAGGATTGCCGTGCAGTCGCGTAAGTCCATTCTGGTCTCCGGTGGCACCGGTAGCGGCAAGACGACATTGCTTAATGCATTGTCCAGCTACATTTCGCCGAAGGAGCGCCTGGTCACCATCGAGGACGCCGCCGAGTTGCAATTGCAGCAACCCCATGTTGGGCGCCTGGAAACACGCCCACCCAACGTCGAAGGCAGGGGCGAAGTGAGGCAGCGTGAACTGGTCAAGAACGCGCTGCGCATGAGGCCTGACCGTATCATCGTCGGCGAGGTGCGCGGCGAGGAAGCATTCGACATGCTTCAGGCCATGAACACCGGCCATGAAGGTTCCATGACCACGATCCATGCCAACACGCCGCGCGACGCGCTAAGCCGCTTGGAACAGATGGTCGGCATGGCGGGAATGCCGATGTCGGCGGAATCGATCCGCGCGCAGATCGCCTCGGCGATTGACATCATCGTGCAGACCCAACGCCTGTCGGATGGCGGTCGCCGCATTGTGTCCATTTCCGAACTTACCGGCATGGAAGGCAACGTCATTCAGTTGCAGGAGATTTATCACTTTGTTCGCCGCGACGTCGCCCCGGATGGAAAGATCATCGGCGAATTCCGCGCTACAGGCGTGCGTCCGCGCTTTGCGGGCGAAGCAGCCACGATGGGCTTCCAGTTCGGCAAGGATGTCTTCAATCCGCAGGTCGCATTGTGATGCTGACCGGTCAGACCCTTCTTTACCTGGTGTACGTGTTGGCGGCTGCTTCCGCCATCCTCGCCATTGAGGCGATCTATGCCTCGTTGGCGGGGCGAAGGGCACGTGCTGGCACGATCAACCATCGACTGGAGCGCCTTGCCGAGGAAGCGCCGGCCGAGCAGACATTACACGGCCTGCTGCGCGAACGCGGCCTGACGGACAGTGGTGATTTCGCATTCGGAGCGATCTGGCTCAACCGCCTCTATACGCAGTCGGGCGTCACCGGCAATCCACTGGCCTTCGCATCCATGTTCTTTGCCGCTGGCCTCGTATTTGGCCTGCTGTCGCGTATCGTCGTTGGCGTGCCGCTTTGGCTTGCCGCTATCCTCGCCTTGTTTGTTGGCGTCGCCTTGCCGCTGCTGGTCCTGCGCCGTGCGCGCAACAAGCGCGTTGCCCGTTTTGCCGCCCAAATGCCTGACGCCCTTGATATGATCGTTCGCTCGTTGCGTGCCGGCCACCCGACATCCGTGGCGATCAGCCTCGTTGCCCGCGAAATGCCAGACCCGCTCGGGACCGAGTTCGGCATCGTGGCCGACGAGATCAGCTTTGGCCTCAGTCTCGAACAGGCCGTGCGCAAGCTGTCAGAGCGCGTTGGCTTTGACGGCTTGCACCTGCTTTCCGTATCGCTGGCCATTCAGGCTAAGACTGGCGGCAACTTGACGGAAATTCTCGCCAACCTCTCTCGTACGCTGCGCGAGCGCCAGAAGCTGAGGCTCAAGATCCGCGCCCTGTCCGCAGAGGGACGTTGGTCTGCCATCCTGCTGTCCGCCTTTCCGCTGATCATGTTCGCCATTCTGCTGCTAATCTCGCCCAACTACTACGGCGGCGTATGGGGCGATCCGCTGATCCTGCCGGTCTTCATGATCTTTGGCGGGCTGACGCTGATCGGCGACTTCATCATGTACCGCATGGTCAACTTCGATTTCTGACGGATCATGATGAGCGATTTTCTCTTCTCCGCTGAACATTCTGGACTGTTGATTTCGATCACCGTCTTTGCGGCTGCCGCCTCGCTGTTTCTGGTAGGCGCTCTCGTGCTTTCACCGGCGATCCAGACACGGCGGCGCATCAACGAAGCCTTACTTGACGAGGGCGGAGTGTCTCGTCGGTCACTCGGAGCGCAACAAAATATAGCTAAGGCTGCGGCGCAGGCGCCCGTGGAGGCTTATTTTCGCGCGACCGAGAAGGAGCAGCGGGAACCGAACGCGCTGGAAGCCAAGCTTTTTCGCGCTGGCTTTCATCAGGTGGGTGCCCCGTTCATCTACAATCTATCGCGCATCGGCTGCGTCGTCGTCGGCTTCCTCGGCGCTTATGCAACCCTGTCCTCGATCCTGCCGCAGAATATGCCCGGCCTGGTTGCTCTCGGCGGCGCCTTCCTGTTTGGGCTGGGCTGCATCGTCATACCGAGCATCGCGCTTGATCGCTTCGAAAACGGGCAGAAGCAGCAGTATCGCCGCGGTTTTCCCGACTTCATGGACATGATGATCACCTGCGCCGATGCCGGCATGAGCCTCGAAGCCGCCGTTGAGCGCGTCACCGGCGAACTTGCCGGCACGCACAAGGGGCTGGGTGTGCAGCTTTCGATCATGACGTTGCAGATGCGCGCCGGCAAGCCGTTGCGCGAGGCGCTGCGCGAACTCGCCGACCGCATCGGAATCGAGGAAGCGCGCGCGCTCGCCGTACTTTTCCGCCAGTCCGAGGAACTTGGAACTAGTCTTACCGACGCCCTCCGCGTCTATAGTGATGAAATGCGCTCGCAGCGAATTTTCAAGGCGGAAGAGAAGGCTAACGCGCTCCCGGTCAAGATGATGATCCCACTCGGCCTGTGTATCTTTCCGGTCGTGCTGATGATCATCATGCTGCCGGTCGTCATCCGCATGCGTGGTACCTTCTTCTAGCTGGGAGTTTTCTTGGTAGCGGAACAAGGAATTGTTAGGAACATCGAAAATGACTACGAAATCGCTAACCGCTTCTGCGGCAGTTTTGATGATTTTCCTCGCCGGCTGCCAGTCGACGACGACTACCACCGACACCGCCGCCCGCACCAACTCTCCCGTGGCGGCGGAATTCACGTCGTTCGGTAACGCCTTCGAAGGAATGAAGACTGTCGCCAACGTCGAATTTTATGCCTCCGATCAGGCAATTGCGGAGGCAAAGAACCAGTTCCGCCAGGAAAACTTCGGCAATGCCGGTGCCATGTTCTACAAGGCCACGCAGTTAGCGTCGAATGACGGCGAAGCCTGGCTCGGCCTTGCGGCCTCGTGCGACAGAATCCACCGGTTCGACCTTGCCGACAAGGCCTACGCGAAGGCTCACAGCCTGGTCGGCTCAACCGCTGCCTACTACAATAATGTCGGCTATTCCTATCTTCTGCGCGGCAACCTGAAATCGGCGCGCAACAGTTTCCTCAAAGCGTATGAACTGGCGCCCAACGACCCGACGGTAACCAATAACTTGGAGTTGCTCGCATCGAGTATTCGGGATATTCAGCGATGACTATAATAGTTTTTCTCAATATTATACTAAATGCCATCGCCGTCGCTGTTTTGCTACGCATCGCAATGACTGATTTCAAGAAAGAAAAGATAACCAATCGCGACGTTCTAATTCTTGGTGTCGTTGGAACAGGGAGCCTCGCGATTGCCAGCTTTGAAACTGGGTTTTGGGTGAGCGGTCTCGGCGTCTCCCTTATCGCTGCAATTGTGCTTTTTGTACTGCTGTTCCTCTTTTGGCTTTTGCGCAAAGTTGGAGCTGGAGACGTAAAGTTGATGGCCGTTGCGCCGCTTGTCGCAGGCGGCGAGAACCTGCTGACATTTAGTATTCTGCTGCTGGCGCTTTCAATTGTGACTGTCTTTGCTGTCAGGAACCCGATGTTGTTGCCGGCCCCCGTGTTCAGACAATATCTGGAGCACTTCGAACGCAAAGGTATCGTACCTTTTGGTGTTCCCATCTCCGGGGCACTTATCGGAATCATTGTAGCAAAAGCCCTCAACCTTGCCACCCCATAGGCAAGGCCAAGCCCGAGTATGTTCCATTTCCAAGTAGTGTGCGCAGCCGGGACTCTTTGACCGTTGAAACTTGGTGTTGAAGCGTTGACCTGAGCACATTGGCCACCTGATCCAGTTATTCGACTCCACCACCTTCAACAACCTGCTCGTGGGCGGGTCAATTACATCTGTCGTCTCTTTGGTCGTCGTCTAGGTAGCTTTTCATTGGGGCGCGGGGCACTGTGCGGGCGTTGGTTGGTGGTGGCCAGTTTTGGCTGGTCCTTACCATTGCTAGTAGAGGCGATTGCTGCGTTGTGAGAATAAGATAAAGGCGTTCCGTGAGCGCGGCATCTTCTAAAGCATCGTGGTAGTTCTAAAGTGACACAACCCAACCCTGGCGACATAATCATCAATATTGAATGATCTTGTGCGCAATTGTGAACTTACCAATCCGACAGTGCTAACAACAGGCCACTGAAGCGGTTCCACTCCTGCCTGACTCAGCTCCCGTTGAAGGTAGTACATATTTCGTGCGCCAGCTTCTCGGCCGTTCCTTCAGCAAGACGACTCCTATTTTACGCCGGCCTCTCGGGAGCGCGAGCAAGCCGAGCCTTCGGAGAGATTGTGATCGCCAAGGTGGAAGCATTGCCCCGCAGCTCAGGACGCAAGGTCCGGTGCAGAAGGAACAAAAGTCGGATGAAGCCTGAGCCAGCCCGCAACCTAATGCACCTGCCTAGGGATGAATGGCCGCTCGATGATCGCATGCGCTTCGAGGCCGCCGGCCAGCCCCGGGACATCTTCGATGAAAATGTCGCCCCACATGCTGGCTGGTCCGCCGGAACATTGAAACAGGTGGAGATGGCCTATCGCCGTTGGCTGGGCTTCGTCAAATTGTAACATCCCAAGGACCTCAAGTTGCCGCCAGAGGCCCGGATCACAAAGGGGAGGATGAGAAGCTTTGTCGAGCGTCTTGGAGCGACCGCCAGAGCCACATCGATCGTCATAAACCTAAACGGGCTTATAATGGCGGCGCACCTACTGGCACCAAATGGCGATTATCGCTGGCTCAAGTCGGTAATACGACGCCTGGCTGCAAAGGCGCGCCCGATGGAAAGGTTGCCGCAACCGGGGATGCCATGGGAGAGTTTTCCGCTTGGACAGGGACTGATGGATCGTGCGATGAAAGCGCCGCTGCGCGACCATCTGCTCGACGAACTGCAGTTTTGCGACGGGCTTATCCTTGCCGTGCTGTTACTGTGGCCGATCCGGCGCAGAAGCATGGCGGCTCTGACGGGCACCACGATCTCATCCGCAGCGGCGCTACCCTGACCGTCAACCTGCATGCAGAAGACACCAAGGGCGGACTGTCGGACTCGTCACCGTTCCAGCCAAGTTGGTTCCATATCTCGTCCATTATCCCGACTGCGTTAGGCCGCTCCTAGCTCGATATCCGGCGATCGTGACCCTCTGGATCTCCCAGCGAGGCAAGATGCTCACGGCAGACGCGATCTATCAGGTCGTGCGCCGCCTCACGCAGCAGAGTTTTGCCGAGCCGATGAGCATGCACGACTTTCGACGCGCCGCAGCGACCTCGCTCGCCATCGAAGCCCCGGACAAGATCGGGCTTGCGAGCGGCCCGCTGCAGCACACAAGGACCGATACGACCGGTCGCCACTACAATCTTGCCGGAATTGCCCAAGCCAGCAGGCGCCGTCGAAGCGGAAGGGTTGCTGGATCCAAGATCACGATGGCAGTGCCGAACGCGACAACGCCTGACGCACCGACCCTGCGCGCCCAGCTATGGATGGGCAATAGTATGGGACAAGTTCAGCAAGCGGCTTGGAAAAGCTATCTTATCAATAAGTTAATGGCAGGAAATGGCGGAGAGAGCGGGATTCGAACCCGCGATACGGTTCCCCGTATACACACTTTCCAGGCGTGCGCCTTCAACCACTCGGCCACCTCTCCGTCCTTGCGATTTGCGACAGCCGGTCACGCTGCGCACGGGTTTGGGAAATCGCTAATCCCGATGGACTTTGCCGGCTGGGCCTGGGTGCCCTCAACCCGGGGGCAGCCTGTCCACGCACCTGATGAATGAAGCAAGAGGTGCGGGGCTCATCTAGTCGATCCCGCCGCGAATGCCAAGCCATAACCGACAAACAAATTTAGCCCGCAACGAATGAGCGCGAGCCACGTGGTGCCCGGCAATGCGGCATTTCCGATAAGGCCAGATATTCCACAACCAGCAGCGCGCAAAACAAAAGGCCCCGGCGTCTCCACCGGGGCCTTGCGCGATAGGGAATGCCTCGATCAGACCGAATAATACATGTCGTACTCGACCGGATGCGGGGTCATTTCGTAGCGCATCACTTCGGCCATCTTCAATTCGATGTAGCTGTCGATCTGATCGTCATCGAACACACCGCCAGCCTTCAGGAAGGTGCGGTCCTTGTCGAGGTTCTGCAATGCCTCACGCAGCGAGCCAGACACGGTAGGAATCTTTTTCAGTTCCTTCGGCGGCAGGTCGTACAGATCCTTGTCCATCGGTTGGCCGGGATGGATCTTGTTCTTGATGCCGTCGATGCCCGCCATCAGAAGTGCGGCGAAGGCCAGATAGGGATTTGCGCCCGGATCGGGGAAGCGGACTTCCAGGCGCTTTGCCTTCGGCGAGTTGCCGAACGGTATCCGGCAGGAGGCCGAGCGGTTGCGCGCCGAATAGGCGAGCAGCACCGGTGCCTCGTAGCCCGGCACAAGTCGCTTGTAAGAGTTGGTCAGCGGGTTGGTGAAGGCGTTGATGGCCTTAGCGTGCTTGATCACGCCGCCGATGAAGAACAGGCAGCTTTCCGACAAGCCGGCATATTCGTTGCCCGCGAAAGTCGGCTTGCCACTCTTCCAGATCGACATGTTGACGTGCATGCCCGAGCCGTTGTCACCAAAGACGGGCTTCGGCATGAACGTGGCCGTCTTGCCATAAGCGTTGGCGACCTGATGCACGACGTATTTGTACATCAGGATCTTGTCGGCATTGCGCACGAGGGTGTCGAACTTGATGCCGAGTTCGTGCTGGCCGGCAGCGACTTCGTGGTGGTGCTTTTCCACGCGCACACCCATTTCGGTGAGCACAGTCAGCATCTCGGAGCGCATGTCTTGGGCACTGTCGATCGGCGGCACCGGGAAGTAGCCGCCCTTGATGCGTGGACGATGGCCGAGATTGCCCGTTTCATAATCGGTATCGTCATTGGACGGCAGGTCAGCGCCGTCTAGTTTGAAACCGGTGTTATATGGGTCGGCCTTATACTTGACGTCGTCGAAGACGAAGAACTCTGCTTCTGGGCCAACATAGATGGTGTCGCCGATGCCTTCGGCTTTCAGGAAGGCTTCGGCCTTCTTGGCGGTGCCGCGCGGGTCTCGATTGTAGGCTTCACCGGAGATCGGATCGAGGATATCGCACAGGATGACCATGGTAGACTGGGCGAAGAACGGGTCCATGTGGACGGTTTCCGGATCGGGCATCAGCACCATGTCGGACTCGTTGATGGCCTTCCAGCCGGCGATCGAGGAGCCGTCGAACATGACGCCGTCGGCGAACATGTCTTCTTCCACCTCAGCGACGTCTACTGTCACGTGATGCAACTTGCCCTTCGGGTCGGTAAAGCGCAGATCGACGAACTTTACGTCGTTGTCCTTGATCTGCTTCAAGATGTCGGCGGCTGTCGTCATGTGATGTTTTCCTGTGTGATGACGTTCTTGTCTTGGGAGTTGCGAAATCAGATGGCGTCGATGCCGGTCTCGCCGGTGCGGATGCGGACGACTTCCTCGATGTTGGAAACGAAGATCTTGCCGTCGCCGATGCGGCCCGTCTGGGCTGCCTTGCGGATGGCTTCAACGGCCGGTTCTACGGATTCGTCGCCAAGCACCAGTTCGATCTTCACCTTGGGAAGGAAGTCCACGACATATTCTGCACCGCGGTAGAGTTCGGTATGGCCCTTCTGGCGCCCGAAGCCTTTCGCCTCGATGACGGTGATGCCTTGCAAGCCGGCCTCCTGAAGCGCTTCCTTCACTTCGTCGAGCTTGAACGGTTTGATGATCGCTTCGATCTTTTTCATGCCAGCTGAGGCCTCCACTGCCAAATTCACGGGTTCTTTTCCGCTCGCGCCACTAAAAGCATGATCCATGCCAGTTGGAGCGACATCACCGGTACCGCGAAATTTGGTTGAAATTGCCCGGAAAAGCTGAGCTTCGGGCGGTTTCGTGAGCCGGGTAGGGCAAATCGCAACCTAGTTTGACCGGGCGTGGCGATACGTCTGCACATAAATTAAGCAGAGGGCGCATTTTTTGGGCGACTCCTGCACCTGCAACCCCATCTTCCCGAACGACGTGCGCTGCCAGTATCGAGGATCGCATTGCGCGGGTGTAGAAACTGAACAATTGTCGAGCCTCTTGACTGCAGGCTGGCAAAGCGGAACGACAGGCAATGCCCATCGAACTTCTCTCCCCATCCGAAATGGCCGAGGCGGACAGGCTCGCAATCGCAGCCGGTCCTTTTGACGGCATATCCTTGATGCGAAATGCAGGTGCGGCGATTTCCGCAATTGCCCTCGATCGTTACCCGTCCGCCAGGAAAGTCCATGTGCTGGCTGGTCCGGGCAACAATGGAGGCGATGGCTATGTCGTGGCGCGCCTGCTGGCTGAAAGCGGTGTTGCCGTCTCGCTCTGGGCGTCGGGCAAGCCCCGCACAGGCAGCGATGCTGCCATTGCCGCCGCAGAGTGTTCGGTAGCGGCCTCGCCTTTGGCTGATTTCGCGCCGGAGGCAGGTTCCGTCATCGTCGATGCTCTCTATGGGGCGGGCTTGTCGAAACCACTGGATGGCGATGCTGTTCATGCAATCGAGAAAACAGTCGCGCTTAAAATTCCTGTCATTTCCATTGACCTGCCTTCGGGCGTGTCGGGCGAGACCGGACATGTGCTGGGCAAGGCATTTCAGGCAGAACTGACCGTCGCCTTTGCACGCAAGAAGCCAGGGCACCTCTTGTTGCCGGGCCGGCAGTTATGCGGCGAGGTAGTCGTTGCCGACATCGGCATTGGCGACGACATCGTTGGTTCGGTCGGCTCCCGCACTTTCGAAAACACACCCGAGCTTTGGCAAAATGCGCTGCAGCCGCCTGCCGTGGATGCGCATAAATACAAGCGCGGTCATGTCGGTGTATTTTCAGGTGGCCCGAGCACGACAGGCGCGGCACGGCTGTCCGCACTTGCCGCAGCCCGCAGTGGGGCAGGGGCTGTAACGGTTCTCTCGCCTGCCAACGCGATGATGGTCAATGCCGGGCATCTCACCTCCATCATGTTGCGCAAAGTGGATGAGTTGGAAGGGCTACAGGCTTTCATCGAAGACCGGCATCCTTCAGCCTTCGTCCTCGGGCCAGGTTTCGGTGTCGGTGAAAAGGCGAGGGAACTTGCCCTTGCTGTGCTGGGTGATGGTAAGGGTCGCCCACAAGGCGTCGAAGCTCTCGTACTTGATGCTGACGGCATCACGTCGTTTCACGATGCGCCAGCCTCGCTGTTCATCACGACCGGTGCTCGGGATGCGGCCGCGCTTGTGTTGACGCCGCATGAAGGCGAGTTTGCCCGGCTGTTTTCCGGTCTCGCAGCAGATCAATCGCTGTCCAAGCTCGACAAGGCCCGCAAGGCCGCCGCTCGTTCGCATGGCGTCATTGTCTATAAGGGGCCTGACACGGTGATCGCCGCTCCGGACGGCCGCGCGGCAATCAACACCAACGGCGTTCCATGGCTGGCGACTGCGGGTTCAGGCGACGTGCTGGCCGGGCTTATCGCAGGGCTGATTGCGCAGGGCATGCCGCCCTTCGAGGCAGCCTGCGCGGCAGTATGGGTCCACGCCGAGGCTGGTGCTCATTTTGGCCCCGGGTTGATCGCGGAAGACTTGCCGTTGTTGATCGCGTCAGTTCTCGGTTCACTCATCGGGGGTGGCTGAGCTTCGGTTGCCTGCAAACCGCCGTGATGCCGTGGTTGACTTGACGCCACCCTTCCGATTTACACCGTCAGCAACCATCCCGACTTCCCGGACCTTTCCCATGCTTGAAAAGACCTATGACGCCAAGGCGGTTGAGCCGAAGATCGCCAAAATCTGGGAGGAGGCCGATGCTTTCCGCGCTGGTGCCGGCGCAGACGAAGGTGCGGAGGCCTTCACCATCGTCATTCCGCCGCCGAACGTCACCGGCTCGTTGCACATGGGCCATGCGCTGAACAACACGCTTCAGGACATTCTCGTTCGCTTCGAGCGCATGCGCGGCAAGAACGTGTTGTGGCAGCCCGGCATGGATCATGCTGGCATCGCCACCCAGATGGTCGTCGAGCGCAAGCTTATGGAAAAGCAGATCCATCGCCGCGATCTCACACGCGAAGCCTTCATCGAGAAGGTTTGGGAGTGGAAGGCCGAGTCGGGCGGCGCGATCTTCAACCAGCTCAAGCGGCTCGGTGCTTCCTGCGACTGGTCGCGCGAACGCTTCACCATGGATGAAGGCTTGTCCAAGGCCGTGCTCGAAGTTTTCGTCACGCTCTACAAGGAAGGGCTGATCTACCGAGGCAAGCGGCTGGTCAACTGGGACCCGAAGTTTGAGACGGCGATTTCGGATCTTGAAGTGGAGAACCGCGAGGTTGAAGGCCACATGTGGCACTTCAAATATCCTTTGGCCGGCGGCGAAACCTACACTTACGTGGAAAAGGATGAAGACGGTAAGATCGTCTTCCAGGAAGAGCGCAACTACATCTCGATTGCCACCACCCGTCCCGAGACCATGTTGGGCGACGGCGCGGTTGCCGTTCATCCGTCCGACGAACGTTACGCTCCGATCGTCGGCAAGCTGTGTGAGATTCCGGTTGGTCCGAGAGAGCACCGGCGGCTGATCCCGATCATTACGGACGAGTATCCCGACCCGGATTTCGGCTCTGGCGCGGTCAAGATAACCGGCGCGCACGATTTCAACGACTATCAGGTCGCACGCCGCAACAGCATTCCGCTCTACCGTCTCATGGACACGACGGCGACGATGCGCAGCGACGGCGAACCCTACGCTGCCTGCTCTGCGCAAGCTGTCCAGATTGCTCGCACCGGGCAGTTGCCGAGCGAGGCAGAGGTGGACGAAATCAACCTTGTCCCCGAGGAATATCGCGGCCTTGACCGATACGAAGCGCGCAAGTTGATCGTTGAAGCCATCAATGCCGAAGGCTTGGCCGTGACGGTCAAGGATGCCGAAGGCAACAGCGTCCCCCATGTCGAGAACAAGAAGATCATGCAGCCGTTTGGCGATCGCTCCGGCGTCGTCATCGAGCCGATGCTGACCGATCAATGGTTTGCAGACGCTGCGACGTTGGCGCAGCCGGCCATCGCCTCCGTTCGCGAAGGCCGCACCAACTTCGTGCCCAAGAATTGGGAGAAAACCTATTTCGAATGGATGGAGAACATCCAGCCGTGGACGATCTCCCGTCAACTCTGGTGGGGTCACCAGATCCCGGCCTGGTACGGTCCGGATGGGCACATCTTCGTCGAGAAGTCCGAGGAAGAGGCGCTGGAGGCAGCTATCCAGCATTACCTCGCCCATGAGGGGCCGTGGAAAGCCTGGGTTGAGGAAAAGCTGGAGAATTTCAAGCCTGGCGAGATACTCACCCGCGACGAAGACGTGCTGGACACCTGGTTCTCGTCGGCGCTGTGGCCGTTTTCGACACTCGGTTGGCCGGACAAGACCCCGGAACTGAAGACTTATTACCAGACCGACGTTCTCGTCACAGGCTTCGACATCATCTTCTTCTGGGTCGCCCGCATGATGATGATGGGCCTGCACTTCATGGACGAAGAGCCTTTCCACACCGTCTATGTCCATGCCCTGGTGCGCGATAAGAACGGGCAGAAGATGTCGAAGTCGAAGGGTAACGTCATCGACCCTCTCGAACTGATCGACGAATACGGTGCAGATGCGCTGCGCTTTACGCTCGCTGTGATGGCCGCGCAGGGCCGCGACGTTAAGCTCGATCCCGCGCGCATCGCCGGTTACCGCAATTTTGGCACCAAGCTTTGGAATGCGACGCGCTTTGCCGAGATGAACGGCGTCGCGCGCAACGACGACTTCTGGCTGGGCGATGCCAAACTGGCGGTCAATCGCTGGATTTTGACCGAGCTCACGCGTGTTTCGCAAGAAATCACCAACGGCATCACCTCTTATCGTTTCAATGAAGCAGCGAGCGCTGCTTATCGGTTTGTCTGGAACCTTGTCTGCGACTGGTATGTCGAGCTTTTGAAGCCGGTTTTCATGGGCGAAGATGAAGCCGCAAAGGCCGAAAGCCGCGCCTGCTTCGCCTTCGTGCTCGATGAGATCTACAAGCTCCTCCACCCGATGATGCCATTCATGACCGAGGAGCTTTGGGCCGAAACGGCAGGTGAAGGACGCGAACGCAATTCGCTTCTGTGTCACGCTGCCTGGCCGACGCCGGACTTCGAAGACGCTGAAGCCGCCGCCGACATCAACTGGCTGGTCGATCTTGTCTCGGGTATCCGCTCCGTGCGTTCCGAGATGAACGTGCCGCCATCCGCCATTGCGCCGTTGGTCGTGGTTGGCGCCAACGCAACCACGCGCGAACGGCTTGTTCGCCATGACACGGCGATCAAACGGCTGGCGCGTATCGGCGAGGTTTCGGTCGAAGCGAGCGCTCCGAAAGGAGCGGCACAAATGGTGCTTGGTGAAGCGACGGTTTGCCTACCTCTGGGCAGCCTCATCGACCTCAAGGCCGAAGCAGCCCGTTTGCAGAAGGAATTGGCCAAGGTGACCGAAGAAATCGCTCGTCTGGCCAAGAAGCTTTCCAACGAGAAATTCGTTGCCAATGCTCCGGAAGAGGTTGTTGTCGCCGAGCGCGAGAAACTGGCCGAATACGGGGAAACGCAGCAGCGCTTGTCGGTAGCTTTGGAGCGGGTTCGCGACGCAGCCTGACGGGAGAGATTCGCCCTTTCAGGTGGCTTTTTGGGTTGTCTTCCAGCTTCCTTAAACACATGCCGCAACGTCAAAATTGACGTAAACGGAAGTTTACGCCCCATTGTTGCCTTAATGTGACAATTTCCGCCACAAACGCCCTAAATCGGTGATTTTCTCACCGATTTGAGATCGTTTTGCTCGAAAGGGATCATGGCTGTGCCGAAATTGGCTATTTTTTCGACACACTCCGTGACGTGTCGAACACTGCAGGTTGCATCGGTCTAGACCGTACTTGTACAGCCAGAAAAACGTTATTGCGCCGTTAACTTGAATTGGTTCTAGCTAGTCCCCGAGTGATTTCGGGGAGACAAAATCATGAATAAGATGCGTGTCAAAACGCTCCTGGGTGCAACCGCGCTTTCGTTTGCCGCGATGAGCGTGGCATACGCCGGTGGCTTTAACCGGGGGACCGCCGATACCGACATCATATTCGAAGACGGCAATTTCAACATGCGATCGGGCGTGACCATCGTCATGCCTCAGCGCAGCTACAAGACGATCACCAGCCCGCTTCTAGGCGGCACCGTGAACGGAACCGACAGCGATTACACGCAGACATATGTAATCCCAAGCAGCGCCGTGAAGTTCAACCTCTCCGACGACCTGCGTTGCGCCGGAACGTTTACGCAGAGCTTCGGTGCCCATGCCGAATATGGTCCCCAGGCGATCACTGCCGGTTTGCTTGATGGAACGGGCACTGTTCGTGAGGGTTTCACGAGCAATGAACTCGGTGCAACCTGCGGCTACAAGTTCGATCTCGCCAAGGGCAGGGCGTGGCTGCTGGGCGGCGTGTTTGGCCAGGATTTCGACTACCAGCAGGTGGTGCAGTTTGCACCTGGTCTTCCCGCACCATTGAACGCTGTTCCGGGAGGAACCGGTACCCTTTCTTTCAAGGATGACTATCGGGCCGGCTATCGCATCGGTGCCGCCTATGAAATTCCCGAAATCGCGTTGCGTGCTCAGGTCATGTATCGCTCGGCTGTGACGCATTCGCCAGGCAACAGTGCCGGCGACAGTTTCGTTGTCCGTACATCGACGGGCATTCCGGTCGCATCCTTCGCTACCGACGGCAATGGTACCTTGCCGCAATCGCTCGAGTTCAAGGTCCAAAGCGGTATTGCACCAGGCTGGCTGGCGTTCGCTTCGGTCAAGTGGACCGATTGGAGTGTCCTCGACGTCCTGCGGTATAACATTCAGGGCCTCGCCGGAAATCCACGCGTTCTTGAGTATTACTACCGCGATGGCTGGACGGTGACGGGCGGCATCGGTCATGCGTTTTCGGATAACATCTCGGGCCTTGCCGGTTTGACATGGGATCGTGGTGTCTCGACCACGGAGGACGCGCAGACAGACACCTATACGGCGTTTGCCGGCGTTTCGCTGAAGGACAAACTGGGTGGCGAAATGCGCCTGGGCGGCGCGGTTTCCTACTTGACCTCAGGGTCAGTTGCGGCCGACCCGACACCTGCGACGCCGGGTGCCGGCAACACGTTCGGTTACACTGTCGGAAGTGATTGGTCTTACGCGCTCTCCGCAAGTTATGCCGTCAAGTGGTAAGGTTTTGAATTAAAAGCTTAAATGGGGCCTGAAACGGCCCCATTTTTGTTTTGACAGCGTCACTGTGGTGGCCCGAGTAGATTGATTGGCCAACCGCCTCGCGAAAAATGTGACGATTCTGCAACACGCGCATCCCATCCCATATGCCGCTGGCGCGCCCCATGGAAATCGCCCACTTCCCGCCATAAACCCGGAGCACTTCGATAGGGCTTGGTAATTTCTACCCAGCTAATGTGAACGCGGGCCGAGATAGGTCGGCAAGGAAGAGCATGGAAGTCACGGTAGGTTCTCGCGCAGATATGGCGATCCTTCGAGCAAACGAAGGTCCTGTCGTCGTGCGTCGCTTGCCGCGCCCGGCATTCTATCGGGGCCTTTCACGCATGCCGAGCCTTGTCCGTTCTTGCATCTTTTCGGCGGTGATGGCTTGTGCGAGCTTCGCCGCTGTCGAACAGGCGATGGCCTTCGATGAAAAGGTTTTCGACGACAAGACCGGCGTGAAGCCGCAGTCGAGTCCATGGGCCGTGTTCCAGTTTGGCTTCTCCGCCTACAAGAGCGGTCACAAGGATCAGGCTGTCGAAGCCTATAAGTATGCTGCCGAGAAGGGCCAGATCGGCGCGACCTGGAAACTTGCCCGCATGTATGCCGAGGGTGATGGCGTCACCCAGAACGATTACGAAGCCTACAAGTTCTTCAGCGAGATTGTCGATCAGGACGTGGAACTGGGTTCGCCTGAGGAAAGTTATGTTTCTGACGCCTTGGTTGCATTGGGTGACTACCTGAAGAGCGGAATTCCCGGCAGCCCCGTGAGCGCCGATCCGGTCGCAGCGCAGGAATATTTCATGCGCGCCGCCGCGACTTACCGCAATCCGAACGCCCAGTACGAAATGGGCAAGATGTTCCTGAACGGCGAAGGCGGCGTAAAGGCCAGTGCCAAACAGGCTGGCCGTTGGCTGCAACTCGCGGCGGAGAAGGGCCATGCAGGTGCCCAGGCGACACTCGGCAACCTTCTGTTCCACAGTGGCAAGGTGGTGCGTGGTTTGGCCATGATGACAGCCGCGCTGGAACGCGCTGCACCTGTCGATCAACCTTGGATTCGCGGCATGCAGGAAGAAGCCTTTGCCTTGGCTCCTGAAGCGGATCGCCGCACGGCAATTGCTCTTGCCGACGACATGTTGACCAAGGGCATCAATCAGTAGTCAATTCCGCGTCCGGGAACGCCTTGGCCGCACGAATGGCGTGCGTTCGGATGCTTCGCGTATACTTCCCTCATCTCCAGATCATTTGATCCATCACAACGTAGCCCCCGCCGCTCTCGGCTAGGGATGCGGTGGCAAGTGCATGTTCATTTATTCCGCAGACCGATGCTTGTGACGTCGGCAGACCCGTAGCCCGGCTGTCTTGTGCGGTCATGTTTCCAGACGGGCGGGCTCTCGGCGCTGCCTTCCATGAGCGAGGTCCGGTGGGCACCTAATCCAATGAGTGGGGTTCGATCATGTTTCAACGACCAATGTGCAGCATCGGGTGGAAGGCGAGAAAGGCCGCCAGCATGGTGCTGTTAATATTTGCATTTTTCGCTTTTTCCACCGTCTCTCACGCTCAAACCCATCAGCATGCAATGCCGACTCAAACGGTGCAGGCGCAGGCCGATAGTTCCGCTGAACCAGCGGCACCCGCGCAGCCACAATCCACGGCAGCGCCTGTTGTCAGCTATCATGCGCCAACCACCTTCACGCTGAAGACCGGCATTGCCAGTGGCCGCATGGTCTATGTAGGCGTCGGTGGCAATATAGAGGGGCAGGTCAACCCCACCCTTGTTGTTCACGAAGGTGAACTGGTCCAGATAAACCTTATCAACGGCGAGGGTGCCGAGCATGACATCGTGCTCGACCAATATGCTGCGCGCTCTGCCATTGTCGTCGGCAAGAACGCGTCTTCAACATTCTCGTTCGTCGCCAGCAAGGTTGGCGAGTTTGCCTATTTCTGCTCGATCGCAGGCCACCGCGCAGCAGGTATGGAAGGGCTCATCAAGGTCATTCCCGGTGAGCGCGAGAGTACGGACACCGATGCGGCAGACATCGTGCGCGACCCCGCCGACCTGCCGGGACCGATCGGTCAGCGTTCCTCCCAAGTCGTACGCGTCGACTTTGAAACCGTCGAACTCAAGGGCAGGCTGGATGACGGCACGTCCTACGTCTACTGGACCTTCAACGGAAAGGTTCCGGGCCCGTTTGTGCGTGTTCGCGTCGGCGATACTGTCGAAGTTCATCTCAAGAATGCCTCCGACAGCGTCATGATGCACTCCGTCGATTTCCATGCGGCAACCGGGCCGGGAGGCGGAGCCGAATTCACCCAAACCGCACCGGGTGAGGAGACTGTAGTAACCTTCCAGGCGTTGAAGCCCGGCATCTATGTCTACCACTGCGCGACACCCAGCGTTGCCCATCACATCACCAGCGGCATGTATGGGCTGATCCTCGTTGAGCCGGAGGGCGGGCTGCCGCAAGTCGACCGCGAATTTTATGTCATGCAGGGCGAACTCTACACGGTCGACCCGTTCGGAACGCAAGGCGAGATGGAGATGGACTACGACAAGCTCATTTCCGAACGGCCCGAGTACTTCCTGTTCAACGGGGCGGTCGGCGCTCTTACCAAATCGCATCCGCTCTATGCCAATGCAGGCGAAACGGTGCGCATCTTCTTTGGTGTGGGTGGCCCGAACTTCACTTCATCGTTCCACGTCATCGGCGAGATTTTCGACCACGTCTACGCGCTGGGCTCTATTACGTCACCGCCGTTGACGGGCGTTCAAACCGTCACGGTTCCGCCTGGCGGAGCTACGGTTGTCGACTTCAAGATCGATCGCGGCGGGCACTATGTTCTGGTCGACCACGCCCTGTCTCGCGCCGAGCGCGGGCTCGCCGGTTACCTGATCGTCGATGGTCCCGAAGAAGACGCCATCATGCACAAGGGCCCACCGAAGCAGTAAGTCTCGAGAATGCTCAACAAGAGAGGTGGCCCGGGAGTTGTATCTCGGGCCGCGCTGTTTGATTCTGCGGTCAGGCAGCTTCCAGTTTGAGGTCAATCGCCACCGGAACGTGGTCCGACGGCTTTTCCCAGGCCCGCACATGCTTTTCCACCGATGCGGACCCGAATCGACTGGCCGCTTCCGGCGACAGCAACAGATGATCAATGCGGATGCCGTTGTTCTTCTGCCATGCGCCTGCTTGATAATCCCAGAAGGTGTAGACGTCGGGCGCGTCTGTCGTGGCGCGCACGGCTTCGGTGAAGCCCAGGTTCTTCAAACGGCGGAACGCCTGCCGCGTCTGCGGCTGGAAAAGGGCATCGCCTAACCAGTTTTCCGGATGCTTGGCGTCGATCGGCTCGGGAATGACGTTGTAGTCACCGGCAAGCACCAGTGCTTCTTCCAGCGCAAGCCGCTCCTTTGCCCAGCGCTCAAGTCTGTCCATCCATGCCAGCTTGTAGGGAAACTTCACAGGGTCATCGATCGGATTGCCGTTGGGCAGGTAGAGCGAGACCACGCGCAACGCGCCCCTGTCCGTCGAGAACACGCCTTCGATGAATCTGGCCTGTTCGTCTGCATCGTCGCCGGGCAGGCCGCGATTGACCTCGTCGAAGCGCAGTTTGGACAGGATGGCGACGCCGTTGAAACCCTTCTGGCCATGTGTTTCCACATTGTAGCCAAGCGCTTCGATCTCGGCGCGAGGAAACTGCTCATCCACCGACTTGATCTCTTGCAGGCAAACGATGTCCGGAGCGCTTTCGCCCAGCCAATGCGTGAGGTTGCCAATGCGGGCGCGCACGCCGTTGATATTCCAGGTGGCGATCTTCATGAAAATCTCGCGACTATTTCAAACAGTTCTTGATGGTACAAAACTCGAAACGAGTCGATCCTGCACTATCGCCGCGGTCGATGAAATCCGATTTCCAACTGCGGCGCGACTGGGGAGGAGGAATCCATGTCGCAAACAACGCATCCCGTCGACGAGGTCTTGCCGGCACCGAGATTGTTCACGCTCGGCCTGCAGCATGTTCTGGTCATGTACGCTGGCGCCATCGCCGTACCGCTCATTGTGGGCAGGGCGCTTCAACTTGAGCCGGCTGATGTCGCATTTCTGATTTCGGCCGATCTGTTTGTCTGCGGCATCGCTTCGATCCTGCAATCGCTTGGTGCCACGCAATGGTTTGGCATCAAGCTCCCAGTCATGATGGGCGTCACGTTCGCCGCGGTGGGCCCGATGGTGTCGATGGCCGTGGCAAATCCCGGTGTTGAAGGCGCGCGCATGATCTTTGGCGCCATTATCGGTGCCGGCATCATCACCATTCTTATCGCGCCTTTCGTCAGCCGAATGCTGAAGTTGTTTCCGCCCGTGGTGACGGGAACCATTATCCTGGTCATTGGCGTCTCGTTGATGAAGATCGGCATCAACTGGATTTTCGGCCTGCCTGTCGGCCCGACGGCGCCGAAAATCGTCAATCCCGAGCATGCCGCTTGGCTGCAATCGGTAACCGAGGCCGCAACCGCCGCCGGCTCGACGGTTCCCGCCCTGCCAGCCGGCCTTGCTCTGGCGCCAACTGTGCCCAACGCAGCCTATGCACCGATGTCCAACATTTTGTTGTCGCTCGTGGTCCTGGCCGTCATCATTGGCGTTGCCCGCTATGCCAAGGGCTTCTTGTCGAACGTCGCGGTTCTGGTCGGCATCGTCGTTGGCGGTCTGATAGCCGCGTCTCTCGGCATGATGCATTTCGAAAAGGTGGCGAGCGCCGCGTGGTTCGCCCCGATCATGCCTTTCCACTTCGGCGCTCCGATCTTCGATCCGGTCCTGATCCTCACCATGGTGCTCGTCATGGTCGTGGTGATGATCGAATCGACCGGCATGTTCCTGGCCTTGGGCGAAATGACCGACAAGAAGATCACCCGGCCCATGCTCTCGGCCGGTCTCCGGATGGATGGTCTTGGCACCATGCTTGGCGGCATCTTCAACACTTTCCCTTACACCAGCTTCTCGCAGAACGTCGGCCTTGTCGGTGTCACCGGCATCCGCAGCCGCTTCGTCTGCGTTGCCGGCGGCGTCATCATGGTGGTGCTTGGCCTCATACCGAAGATGGGGGCGCTGGTGGAGGCTTTGCCAACCGTGGTTCTGGGCGGTGCCGGCATCGTCATGTTCGGCATGGTTGCCGCGACAGGCATCCGAATTCTCTCGGCCGTGGACTTCAAGCGCAACCGCAACAACCTGTTCATCGTCGCCATTTCACTTGGCTTCGGCATGATCCCGGTCGTTGCGCCTGATTTCCATATGTGGCTGCCCAAGACCATCGGCCCGCTGGTCGATTCGGGCATCTTGCTGGCCTCGATCGCGTCGGTTGCGCTCAATCTTGTTTTCAATGGCGCGACCGGTGACGCGGAAGGCTTGCGCGAAGCGGCCATGTCCGCCGAAGCCTAGAATTTGAAAACCCTGCGAACGAAAGGGCCGCCGAGAGGCGGCTTTTTCAATCAGGGCGGCGCTCGACCAGGCCTATCGTGTTGCCCGCGGGGTCTTTCAGGAACGCCATCCACTCAAACTCTCCGGCGGGCCCGAATTGGCCTTCCTTGTCATGATGGACAAGCGAGGGTGCGGCGGTGAAAGGCACGCCGGCGGCATTTGCGACGTCATGGAAGGCTTCAAGCTCGCTCATGTCGAGATAGACGGTTCCCGGCGGCACGCCATCGGTAAAGAACAGCCGTACGCCATGAACCATTATGAATGCGATTCCGGGTGGATCGTAGCGTGCATGGACCGAAAGGCCGAGAACATCGCGCCAGAAATCCAGCGTCGCATCGAGGTTGCGTCCCGATGACAGCGCGACCTGACGGACCGCGCCAACCTCCGGCATGTCTATACGGAGAAACTGGTGCCGCAGCCGCAGGACGCGACGGCGTTGGGGTTTTTGATCTGGAACGACTGGCCCATCAGGTCATCGACGAAATCGATCACCGAACCGCCCATGTAAATCAGGGACAAGTCATCAATCAGCACCGTTGCGCCGTCCTGCTCTATGGCGACGTCGTCATCGTTCCGGCTCTCGACGAGGTCGAATTTGTAGGAAAATCCGGAGCAGCCGCCGCCCTCGACCGAAACCCGCAAGGCGATTTTACCCGGTTCGCTGGCCATGATCTTGGCAATGCGCCTGAAGGCGGCATCGGTCACGTCAACCTTCTTGGCAGTCTTTGCATCAGCGCCCATGGGCGTCACCTTGCGTTTCAATCTTACTGATAGGTATGAAGCTCTTGTCGCCAAGTCAACAAGTTGGCAAGACCGGGCGACGAGATGGTGAAGAGATGAACGAGCGGCAGGGCGGGCAAGGGCTCGGCGATATCGGTTTTGGTTACCGGCCGCGCGCGCCCTATGCTACAAACCCGGCACTTTCGCGTGGACGGTTATTCGATGAGGTTGAGAGCCCGACACGCACGCCTTTCCAGAGAGATCGCGACCGCATCATTCACTCCACTGCCTTCCGTCGGCTGAAGCACAAGACGCAGGTTTTCATCGCTCACGAGGGCGACCACTACCGGACAAGGCTGACCCATTCGATAGAGGTCGCGCAAATCGCCCGAGCGTTGGCGCGCGCCTTGCGCGGCGACGAGGATCTCGCCGAGGCCGTAGCACTTGTCCATGACTTCGGTCACACGCCCTTCGGCCATACCGGCGAAGACGCGTTGAACGACAAGATGGCCGCTTGGGGCGGTTTCGACCACAATGCCCAGTCGCTGCGCATCGTGACCCGGCTCGAACGCCGCTACGCCGAATTCGACGGGCTCAATCTGGCTTGGGAAACGCTCGAAGGCTTGGTCAAGCACAACGGCCCCTTGATCGATGGTCGCGGCAACGGGCTGCACGGGCCGGTTCCCCAGACAATCAGAGCTTACAATGAACTGCACGATCTGGAACTGGACCGCTTCGCTGGCATCGAAGCCCAGTGCGCCGCCATTGCCGATGACATCGCCTATAACACCCATGACATCGACGATGGTTTGAGGGCGGGGCTTCTCAGCCTCGACATGCTGGAGGAAGTGACCTTGCCGGGTTCGATCCTGCGCGATGTGCGTCATCGGTATCCAGCGCTCGATCCCGTGCGCACCGGTCATGAATTGATGCGTCGCCAGATCACGCTCATGGTCGAAGATGTGATTTCAGCTACCAGCGCCAATCTTACTCGGTTGAAGCCTGAAAGCGCTGACGCGGTGCGCGGGGCAGGCGAAACAATCGTGACTTTCACCTCGGCCATGGCGGGGCAGGAGAAAGAACTGAAAGCTTTTCTGTATGCGCATCTCTACCGGCATCCGGAAGTTATGCGGGTGCGCGTCGATGCGGAAAAGATCGTCCACGATCTGTTCGATGTCTATTTCGCTGACCCACGCGCCATGCCGGACGGCTGGCGCGAAGGCCTTGATCGGGCCGAAGATCGCGTCAAGGCGCGCCACGTCGCCGACTTTCTTGCCGGAATGACCGACACATACGCCTTGAAGGAACACCGACGCCTGTTTGACCATACGCCCGATTTGAGTTAGGCCGAACGCGATTTTGCTGGCGAATTGGCCGGTTTCGTTACACTCCATCAGAGCTTTTCCCATGAATATCTTCGCCGATTTCAACGCGCGAATTATAAAAGCCGTAGAAGCCCTTGGTCTGAAAGACAAAGAAGGCGCGGCGCCGGACCTGTCGCGCATTGCGGTCGAGCCGCCGCGCGATGCCACCCACGGCGATCTTGCCACCAATGCGGCGATGGTGCTGGCCAAGCCTACGGGGCAGAATCCGCGCGCCTTGGCCGAGAAGATCGTAGAAGCCATGCGAGCCGACAAGGATGTTGCCAGCGCCGAAGTTGCAGGGCCAGGCTTCGTCAACTTGCGTCTCACCGATGAATTCTGGCACGCGCATCTGGTCGGATTGCTGGCCGAAGGCACGAATTATGGCCGCTCTCAGGTGGGGCAGGGCCGCAAGGTCAATGTGGAATACGTCTCCGCCAATCCGACCGGACCCATGCACGTCGGCCATTGCCGTGGCGCGGTGGTCGGCGACGCGCTCGCCAACATCATGGCTTTCGCCGGCTATGACGTCACCAAGGAATACTACATCAACGATGCAGGCGCGCAGATCGACGTGCTGGCGCGCTCCGTTATGCTGCGCTACCGCGAAGCACTTGGCGAGAAAGTCGGCGAGATTCCGCCGGGCCTATATCCCGGCGACTATCTGGTGCCTGTCGGACAGGCTCTGGCACACGAGTTTGGCCGCGACCTCAACCAGAAACCCGAAGAAGAAGGGCTTGCCATCGTCAAGGACCGTACCATCGTTGCCATGATGGCGATGATCCGCGAGGACCTTGCTGCCTTGAACGTCACGCATGAGGTGTTCTTTTCGGAGCGCACGCTTCACGCAGATAACGCCAAGGCGATACGTTCGGCCATCAATGACCTGACCCTCAAGGGACATGTCTACAAGGGCAAGCTGCCGCCCCCTAAGGGCGAAAAGAGCGACGACTGGGAAGACCGCGAACAGACATTGTTCCGCTCGACCGAGGTTGGCGACGACATGGATCGCCCGCTGATCAAGTCGGATGGCGCCTACACCTATTTCGCGGCCGATGTCGCCTACATGAAGGACAAATATTCGCGCGGCTTCGAGCAGGTGATCTTCATCCTCGGTGCTGACCACGGCGGCTACGTCAAGCGCATGGAAGCGCTGGGTAAGGCGATTTCTGGCGACAAGCTGGAAGTTACGATACTGCTCTGCAATCTCGTCAAGCTGTTTCGTGATGGCGAGCCGGTACGTATGTCGAAGCGGGCAGGCGAGTTCGTGACACTGCGAGATGTGGTCGACGAAGTTGGCCGCGACCCGATTCGCTTCATGATGCTCTATCGAAAGAACAGCGAGCCGCTCGATTTCGACTTTGCCAAGGTTACCGAGCAGTCGAAGGACAATCCGGTCTTTTACGTGCAGTATGCATCCGCACGGTGCCATTCCGTATTCCGTCAGGCAAGCGAGCAATTGGGGACTTCCGATTTCGATCGGGCAAAGCTCGCCGCGGCTGTTTCCAGCCTCAAGGACGAGGGAGAAATAGGCCTCATCAAGAAGATGGCGGAATATCCGAGATTGATAGAGCAATCGGCACTTGTACTTGAGCCGCACAGGTTGGCATTTTACATGTACGACTTGGCAAGTGCGTTCCACTCGCACTGGAATAGAGGTACTGATAACCCAGACTTACGGTTTGTTAAGGTTAACGACCCACAATTGACGTATGCCAGACTAGGGCTGGTGCAGGCTGTGTCGGACATTTTGATGTCTGGTCTAACGCTCATTGGTGCGGACGCGCCGACGGAAATGCGTTAGGCTCCGCTAATAGACCTGTCACCTTTTGCCCACATTGCGCTGGTAGGGGCCAACCTTGCGCGACGTTGATGGCGTCCGATAGAGTGTGAGTTCGGGAACGACGATGGCAGAGAGAACCCAGTTGAGGACAACGGGCCGCGACGAGATTTCCGAGGATGATCCGTTCGCGGAACTGACCAGAATCATGGGCTTTGACCCGCGTGTACCGGTCAACCAGCAGAACGCGTCAGCGCAGGCTGATGGCGCCGTTGATTTCGCAATCGATCTTGAAAAGGAGTTGATGGGCGAATTCGGTGAGGCAGACGAACCCGTGGCCGCTATCAACGCCGCTCCGGCAGATCCGCGCTACGGTATGGATGGTGGTGCAGAGGCGGCGGCCGACGACGATTCCGCAGGTGTGCTTGACCAAGACTTTGAATTCGACGACGACCTCGTCCTGGACGATGCAGAATTGTCCGGCGAGCCCGTTCCTGGCGCCGAGGACGCTCATTCGCCCGTAGCTGCCGACAATGCCGGCGGTTTTGAACTTCAGTCCGATAGCCGCGCATACGATGATGAGGCCGATGAGGCATCAGACGATTTCGATCGTGTTGATTTTGAACTGACGGAGGCCAACGAGGCTCCCTCCAGTGCTCCGACCGCCGATGATTTCGGGGCCGATTTCGACATGGCGATGGCCGATGTCGATATGGATTTCGACGCGCGCCCGGCTGAAACCGGCGCGCTGGCCGGCCGGGAACTCGAATCTTCCGAATTTATAGAAGACGCCATCGCCGATGAGCCGGCGAACCCTGTCGCGGAAGTCGCGGACGAAGCTCCCTTCGAAGTTATGGTGCAGGAAGAGGCATCTCCTTACATCGAGCCGTCAGCCGAGCCGGTAGGCGCTCGGGGCGATAGCCTTGAAGACGAGCTGAACGCGCTGCTCAACCAGATGTCGGCGCGACCCCTGCCTGTCCAGCACCATGACGATGTTGCACCGGTAGAACAGGTCGCGGCTGCAGAGACGGATTGGTCGCCGGCTGAAGAACCTGTGGAGCTACAGCCGGAACCCGTGGAGTACTCGGCATCGGATGAACTTGACGCCGCTCTTGTGGAAGAACTCGAGGCAGAGGGTGTTGCTGCCGCTGACGAGGTCGGCACGGCGGAATTCGCCGCTGTCGCAGAAGGCGATGCGGATGAGGCTCCGGAGATCGAATTCGATCGTTCCAGCTTCGAAGCCGCTATGGCGGAGCAGGGCGAAGTCGAGCAGGTCGAAGATCTGGATGTAGTGGCAGAGCAATCCGCTCCTCCCGCGGACGACCCTGTCGAAGCGCTGAAATGGCTGGCCGCCGCCGCACCTGTTGCCGGTGCAGCCGCATCGGGCCGCATCTGGAACCGGGGCACGCCATATATCCAGCCCCAGGCTGCCCCCGCGCAGCCGGTCGCCAGCGCAGATCCCGTCGAACCGGAAGCTTTTTCCACCAGCCAGCCGGAATATGAGATTCCTGCTGCCTATGACGTTTCCTTCGATGCTGCGGATTTGTCCGCGAGTGTCGAGGCTGAGGAAGAGGCATATGAGGTTGTCGAAACGACGCCGGCTGCACCCGTCTATGACGAAGCGCCGGATGTCGAAACCGTAGATGTGCCCGAACGTGTCGTGGCCCTCGCCGATGACCTCGATATTCCCGAGGTTTCGTTTGAAAGCGAAAACGCGGACAAGCCGATCTATGACGACCTCGAAGCCGAGTTCACCACCCTGCTTACCGAGATGAACGCGCAGGAGCCTGCTGCCGCGCACACTGCGGCTTATGCAAGTGATGCTTACAAGCCTGACTACAAGCAGGCAGAGGCAGGCGCGTCCGCCTATTCGAAGACTCACGGAATTCAGGCAGCAGCCATAGGCAACGACTACGACGATCCGGCGCTTGCCGGCTTCGACATCGAAGATCTGCCCGGCAGCAAGCCACTTGAGACGCAAGCCGCGTCGAGCGATGACGACCTCACCTTCGATCCTGATTTTGATGACGACATGTCGCTTCCCGACCCCGTGGAAGCGGCGGCTGCTCCTCAGCCACGCAAGCGTGCCGTGATGGTTGCCGCGCTGGTCGGCGCGGTGGCGCTTATCGGCGGCATTGGCGCCTTCGCGCTGTCGTTTGGTGGAAGCGGAAGCACTGGGGCGCCGGTTCTGGTTAAGGCTGATGACAATCCAATTAAGGTCAAGCCCGAGAACCCGGGCGGCGCGGTCATCCCCAATCAGGACAATAAAGTCTACGACATGGTCGCTAAGGGCACCAAGCCCGCAGCGCCGGTTCAGGACAAGTTGGTCACCGATGCCGAAGAGCCTGTTGATGTCGCGACCAAAGCTCCTGAGGCGCGCGTTGTCGACCCCGTTCCGGCAGAGAGCGACGTTGCCGATGCTCAGCCGACAGGAAAGTCTGAAGATCGCATTGCCCCGGCTGCAGTGGAGCCTGATGCGAATGATCAGTCCGGTGTCGCTCTGGTAACGCCTCGCAAGGTGCGCACGATGATCGTGAAGCCGGATGGCTCACTGGTTCCACGCGAGGAGCCGCAGCCTGCCTCAGTGCAAGTCGCCGCGACTGAGCCTGCCGATCCGGCACCGCAACTCGTTGTCAATCCGACGACCGATGACCAGACCGGCGCAGTTTCGCCGGAAACCGAGACAAAGGCAGCTCCTGCCGTGGCTGCAGCGCCTGCTCCCGCCGTGGCAGCACAGCCGCAGGCTCCGCAGCCTGCTGCTCAATCCGCTGTTACGCCGGCACTTGCGCCTGTCGCTCCGCAGCGTCCTGCCGAACAGCCGGTCGATATCGTCGGTGAGGTCAAGCCCGACCAAGTCGCGGCCGTCGATCCGGCAGGTGGAGCTGCTGCTCCAGGTGCATGGTCCATGCAGATTGCATCGCAACCCAGCGTGGACAGCGCGCAGTCGACCTATCAGGATCTGGCGCGGCGCTACGCGTCTGTGCTCGAGGGCCGCAGCGTCAACATCGTCAAGGCGGAAGTGGCCGGCAAGGGCACCTTCTACCGGGTCCGGGTCGCCGCCAATTCGCGCAACGAAGCCATCAGCCTGTGTGAGAACTACAAGGCGGCAGGCGGCAACTGCTTCGTTTCGAAGTAGTCACTGCTTCCTGATCGAACAGAAGCCGGCGCATAGCGCCGGCTTCTTCGTTTTCGCACCCTTTAACAACTGAAATGCCGGCGATTCCCTTTCAGGTCGGAAAACTCTAGAATCCATCCATGAGCGAATCACAGACACTTATTCTCGGTTGCCTCGGCAGGTCGCTGACACGCGACGAAATCTCGTTTTACCGCGGAGAGCGTCCGTGGGGCTTCATCCTGTTTGCCCGCAACGTCAGCGAGCCTGAACAGATCCGTGATCTGGTCGCGTCGATGCGCGACAGCGTCGACCGTCCCGATGCTCCGGTGTTCATCGACCAGGAAGGGGGCAGGGTGCAGCGTCTGCGTCCACCGTTGGCACCCAATTACCCTGCCGGAGCGGCCCTCGGCGCGCTCTACCGAGACGACAGGGAGGCCGGTTTGCGCGCAGCCTGGTTGCTGGCCCGGCTGCATGCCTTCGACCTGATGCGCTACGGCATCAACGCCGATTGTCTGCCGGTGCTTGACGTGCCGGTAGAGGGCGCAAGCGAGGTCATCGGCGCGCGCGCCTATGGCAAGGAGCCTTCGAGCGTCATAGCGCTTGGCCGCGCGGTCGCCGAGGGGCTGATGGCGGGCGGCGTCCTCCCAGTGATGAAGCACATTCCGGGTCACGGTCGCGCATCGGCCGATACCCATTTCGAGCTGCCAACCGTCCACACGCGGCTGGATGATTTGCGCAGACACGATTTCGCCCCGTTCAAGGCGTTGAACGACCTGCCGATCGCCATGACCGCGCATGTCATTTTCAGCGCCGTTGACCCGGATGCTCCGGCGACTACCTCCGGCAAGGTGGTGGAAGAGATCATTCGTGGCGAGATCGGCTTCAACGGGTTGCTGGTGAGTGACGACACCTCGATGAAGGCACTTTCTGGGGATTTCCAGACAAAGGCGACCTCCATCCTTGCAGCCGGTGTCGATCTCGTTCTTCACTGCAACGGGGAAATGGATGAAATGCGGGCAATTGCATCGCGCGCCAAGCCCCTGGAAGGCGAAGCGCTGAAGCGGGCCGAGCGCGCACTGGCTTCTATCAGCGGGCAGGACGAAGCTGACGAAGCCAACCTGCGCGACGAATTTGGGCAGTATTTCAAGGCGGTGGCATAGCGCCGCTGCGCAAGGAGCAAAGGGACGGTGGCGCGGACGGCAGACCAGAAGGCTGAGAAAGCTGCGCCCATGGATCGCCTGTGGGCGGAAAACGACGAATCCCGCCTGACCGGCGATCCCGAATTGGTGGTCGACGTCAACGGTTTCGAAGGCCCTCTTGATCTGTTGCTGCATCTGGCGCGCAACCAGAAGGTCGATCTCGCCCGCATTTCCATAGTTGCCTTGGTCGAGCAATATCTGGCCTTCATCGACAAGGCGCGCGCCGTGCGACTTGAACTTGCTGCAGACTATCTTGTCATGGCGGCATGGCTTGCCTTCCTGAAATCGAAACTTCTGATCCCCAAGCAACCGGGGGAAGAGGGCGAAAGCGGTGAGGAACTCGCCGCGGTGCTGCAGTTTCGCCTGCGTCGCCTTGAGGCAATGCGTGACGCAGCCGCCCGTCTGGTCAATCGCAATCGTCTCGGCCGCGATGTGCTCGCTCGTGGCCTGCCCGAACTGGTCATTGTGGAAAAGCGCAACCAGTATTCAGCAACGCTCTATGATCTTTTGACCGCCTATGCTTCCCAACGTCAGCGGCAGGCCATTACCAATGTCCAGATCGCCAAGCGCGGTGTGTGGTCGCTCAAGCAGGCGCGCGACATCCTTACCCGTCTGGTAGGCTCGCTGCAGGATTGGACCGTGCTCGATAGCTTCCTGATCGAATATCTGGCGGCGCCCGAGGAAAAGCGCACTGCCATTCCCAGCGCGTTTGCCGCTTCCCTGGAACTGGTCCGCGAAGGCAAGCTGGAAGTGCGCCAGCAAGATGCATTCGCACCAATCTATCTGCGTGGCCGCACCCAGAACGGCAAGGCAGTCGAGGTGGCATGATGAACGACACCGCCAATGCATCAGTCATACCGTTCAAGATCGGCGACGATTTGGACGAAGCCGTGCCGATCGAGAATCCCGCGGCGCGCTTGCATATGGCTGAGTTGGTGCGCATGGCCGAAGCAATCGTCTTTGCCAGCACTGAGCCGGTCAGCGAAAAACAGCTTGCCTCGCGTCTGCCCGAAGGAACCGACGTCGATGCTACGATGCGCGAACTGCAGCAGATCTATTCGCGCCGCGGCGTGAACCTGGTTCGCGTGGCCGATGCCTGGGCTTTCCGGACCGCCGGAGATCTGGCTTTCCTTATGAGCAGGGACGCCGTTCAGCAAAGAAAGCTGTCCAGGGCCGCTCTCGAGGTTCTGGCTATCATCGCCTATCACCAGCCGGTCACGCGCGCCGAGATCGAAGATATTCGCGGCGTGGAAACTTCGAAGGGCACGCTCGACACTCTGCTGGAAACCGAATGGATTCGCATGCGCGGCCGGCGCCGCACACCTGGCCGCCCCGTCACCTACGGCACAACGGACGAATTCCTCGATCATTTCTCCCTTGAGGAACTGCGTGACCTGCCGGGAATCGATGAATTGAAGGGTGCCGGGCTGCTTTCAACCCGCATGCCGGCAAATTTCTCCGTTCCCTTGCCGCCAGTCGACGCCGATGTTCTGACAGAGGACGAGGATGCGTTGACCGACATTGACCTTGAGGAGCTGGGGCTGCTGACCCCGCGTGTCACGGACGATTGAGGATGGAAAGCGGTGCGGACGCCGCCGTGCGGCGATTTAAAGCACTAGGCCGTTTCGAAACTGCGTGACATCAGGCAACCATTCGTGAACACTGCGGCAGTTGTGTTTGAAACCAGACACGAAAACGCATAGATCAGCATCTGGGAAAACATTCGAGAGAGAGTGCAATGGGTTCGTTTTCGATTTGGCACTGGTTGATCGTGCTGGTGATCGTGTTGCTGGTCTTCGGACGCGGCAAGATCCCCGAGCTGATGGGCGACATGGCCAAAGGCATAAAGAGCTTCAAGAAGGGCATGGCTGACGACGAAGTTGCGGACGACAAGCGCACCGTCGAGCACCGGACTGACGAAACTGTGTCGTCATCCAAGGAAAAAGCCACAAAGGGCTGATTCCGTTTCGGCGCAAATCAGGTTGAATAGCCATGCTTGATGTCGGCTGGTCCGAAATGCTGGTGATCGCAGTCGTCATGATTGTGGTCGTCGGGCCGAAGGATTTGCCCCAAATGCTGCGCACCTTCGGTCGCATGATGACCAAGATGCGCGGCATGGCAAATGATTTCCAAAAGCAGTTCAACGACGCCTTGAAAGAGGCCGAACTTGATGACGTCAAGAAGTCGGTGGAGTCATTGCGTGGGTTGAATCCAGCCGCTGAAATTCGCAAGCAGTTAAATCCCTTCGAGCAAGCCGCAGCCGACGTTCGCGCTGGTCTGGACAATGCGATGAAGCCCAAGCTGGCTGAAACTTCGACGGCGAGTGAGACGCCCGCATCGCCCGCTGTGGAGACTAAGCCGACTGAGCCGGTCGAAAAGGGGATCGACGTTGCCGGCGGGCCTGAGGCCATGCCAACCCCACCGACATTTCCACCAATGACTGATGCTTCGGCGACGGCACCCGTCTCGGCTCCTGCTGAAAAGGCAAAGCCTTCGCGCAAGGCAGCCAGCCTGGCGCCTGCGAAGACTGCCGCCACCAAGGCATCGCCCAGCAAGTCATCTTCAGCCAAGGCTGTGTCAGCAAAGACGAGCGCGCCAGCCAAAATGGCAGTTGCCAGAACTTCAAAGCCCGTTGCCGAAAAAGTTGCTGCGGCCGGCAAGACCCCTCCCGTCAAGACCGCAGCCAAGCCGGTCGCACCGGCAAAGAAACCTGCGAGGGCGTCTAAGTGAGTTCGACTGAACAGGACGAAATCGAGAAATCATCGGCGCCGCTGATTGAGCACCTAATAGAGTTGCGCAAGCGGCTGATCTGGTCGATCGGTGGCTTTTTCGGTGCGTTCCTGGTCTGCTTTTTCTTCGCCAAACAATTGTTCAACCTGCTTGTTGTGCCCTTCAAATGGGCAACCCAATGGGCCGGTTTGGACCCTCAAAAGGTCGAATTGATCTACACTGCTCCGCAGGAATTCTTCTTTACGCAAATCAAGCTTGCGATGTTCGGAGGCATGGTTATCGCTTTCCCGCTGATCGCAACGCAGATCTACAAATTCATTGCGCCCGGCCTCTACAAGAACGAGCGTGCTGCTTTTCTGCCGTTTCTCATTGCATCGCCGCTGCTGTTCCTGCTTGGTGCATCTCTGGTCTACTTTTTCTTCACGCCGATGGTGATGTGGTTCTTCCTTGCCATGCAGCAGGCCGGCAGTGCCGATCAGGTTCAGATTTCACTGCTACCAAAAGTGTCGGAATACCTCAGCCTTATCATGACGCTGATCTTTTCCTTCGGTCTCGTGTTTCAACTGCCGGTGGTCACAAGCCTTATGGCGCGCGTTGGGCTTTTGACCTCCAAGGCACTGGCCGAAAAGCGCAAATGGGCAATTGTCATAGCCTTTGTCGTTGCGGCCGTGCTCACGCCACCCGATCCGCTAAGCCAGATCGGCCTCGCGCTGCCTACGATCATTCTCTACGAAATATCGATTATTACCGCGCGAATGATAGAGCGCACGCGTGCAAAGGAAGAAGCCGCACGCCAAGAAGAGGCTGCCGATCCCGAACATTCTTCGCCGGAAACGCCCGCGTAGCGCCGGTCGTTCGCCAATCGCTGCCTGCAACCTCCAGTAATCCGTGCTGACCCCGACCTTGGCATAGCTCAAGTTCGCGTGTGCTGCGAACGATGGCTATTGTCGTCACCGTTATTGGGTATAAGAATAACGCTTCACCGGCGTTTTAGTCGGACGCCGTGTACCAAGGTTAATCACCCAGGGGAGGCTCCATGTCGGAAGTATCGTTGACGGTAAACGGGAGGCGGGTCAGCGCATCCGTCGAGGATCGAACGCTTCTGGTGCACTTTCTGCGGGAACATATCGGCCTTACCGGTACACACGTCGGTTGCGACACGTCGCAGTGCGGAGCCTGTGTCGTCCATGTTGATGGCAAGGCGATGAAGTCCTGCTCGATGCTCGCAGCGCAGGCATCCGGTTCCGATGTGGTAACGATCGAGGGCCTTACCGATGGCGGCGATCTGCATCCCGTCCAGGCCGCTTTCAAGGAACATCATGGCCTGCAATGCGGCTTCTGCACCCCGGGCATGATCATGACCACTGTCGACATGATCGCGCGCCATCCCGAAGGGCTGGACGAGGCGACGGTTCGGGCCGAGCTCGAGGGCAACATCTGCCGCTGCACTGGTTACCACAACATCGTCAAGGCGGTGCTCGCCGCTTCGAAAACGATGTCCAAGGTCTCCAAGGGCAAGACAAAGAAAGCAGCTTAATTTCGGGAGTAGGACAGTAGGGCAGTAAGGCAGTAGGGAAGCTGCCGCCACGACGGGCCTACCTGCTGCCGCATTGCCTTACTCCCTGACTGCCCTCGAACCGGAGGTTCCGACATGGGTATTGAAGGCGTAGGCGCGCGGGTTTCGCGCAAGGAAGACAAAAGGTTCATCACCGGATCCGGCCGCTATGTCGACGACATGGTGGTGCCGGGCATGAAGCATGCAATGTTCGTGCGCAGTCCGCATGCGCATGCACAGATAAAGAAGATCGAGGTCAAGGCCGCGCAGGCGATGCCGGGTGTAATCGGCGTGCTTACGGGCAAAGAACTCAAGGCCGATGGCATCGGCAACCTCATTTGCGGCTGGATGATCCACTCCAAGGATGGCTCGCCGATGAAGATGGGTGCCTGGTCGCCGCTTGCTGTCGACAAGGTTCGCTATGTCGGCGATGCCGTGGTGATTGTGGTGGCGGACACGAAGGCTCAGGCCCGTGATGCGGCCGAGGCGGTCGAGATCACCTACAAGGAATTGAGGGCCGTCACCGACGCCTCAAAGGCGATGGACAAGGGCGCCCCCCAAATCCATCCGGAAGCCGAGAACAACCTGATCTTCGACTGGGATATCGGCAACGCGGACGAGACTGCCGCGGCGTTCAAGAAGGCGGCCCATGTCGTCAAGATGGATGTCATCAACAACCGCCTGGTTCCAAACGCCATGGAGCCACGCGCGGCGCTCGGCCATTACGACAAGGCCGAAGACCACTACACCTGCTGGACGACGTCGCAGAACCCGCATGTCGCGCGTCTCGTCATGAGCGCCTTCTATAACGTTGCTCCGGAAAATAAGCTGCGCGTCATCGCTCCAGATGTCGGCGGCGGTTTCGGCTCGAAGATCTATATTTATCCAGAGGAGCTCGTTTGCCTCTGGGCATCGAAGAAGACGGGCGTGCCGGTCAAATGGGTCGCAGACCGCACAGAGAGCTTCCTGACGGATGCCCACGGCCGCGACCACCACACTCACGCTGAAATGGCTTTCGACAAGGATCACAAGATCCTCGGCTTCAAGGTGGAGACCAAGGCCAATCTCGGCGCCTATATGTCGCTGTTCTCGTCCGCAACGCCGACCTATCTTTACGCGACGCTTTTGTCCGGCCAGTACGACATTCCGGCCATCCACGCCAACGTGAAGGCCATCTATACCAACACCGCGCCGGTGGATGCCTATCGTGGGGCAGGGCGGCCCGAGGCGGCATATCTCGTCGAACGCATGATGGAAGTCTCGGCACGCCAGTTCGGCGTGTCGCCGGCGGAATTGCGCCGGAAGAACTTCATCAAGGCCTTCCCGCACCAGACGCCGGTCATCATGTGTTACGACGCCGGTGACTTCGCAACGTCGCTGGATACCGCGATGAAGGCTGCGGACTATGCCGGTTTCGAGAAACGCCGCGAGAAGGCGAAGAAGGACGGCAAGCTGCGCGGCATGGGCTTCTCTTGCTACATCGAGGCCTGTGGCATTGCTCCGTCCGCCGCCGTCGGGTCGCTCGGGGCAGGCGTAGGGCTTTGGGAGTCGGCGGAGGTGCGAGTCAACGCCGTCGGCACCATCGAAGTTCTCACCGGTTCGCACAGCCACGGCCAAGGCCATGAGACGACTTTCGCGCAATTGGTTGCTGAGCGCCTGTCGGTTCCGCTGGATTCGATTTCCATCGTTCACGGCGACACCGACAAGGTGCAGATGGGCATGGGCACCTACGGCTCCCGTTCAGGCGCCGTCGGCATGAGCGCCATCGTCAAGGCGCTCGACAAGGTGGAAGCCAAGGCAAAGAAGATCGCGGCCCATCTGATGGAGGCTGACGAAGCCGACATCGTCATCGAGAACGGGGCGTTGAAGGTCGCAGGCACGGACAAGAACGTGCCCTGGTTCCAAATGGCGCTCGCTGCCTATACCGCGCACAATCTGCCCGGCGGCATGGAGCCCGGCTTGAAGGAAACCGCCTTCTACGATCCGGCGAACTTTACCTTCCCGGCCGGCTGCTACATCTGCGAGGTGGAGATCGACCCGGATACAGGCCAGACCGACATCGTCCAGTTCGTGGCGGCCGATGATTTCGGCAACATCATCAACCCTATGATTGTCGAGGGCCAGGTCCATGGTGGCGTCACGCAGGGCATTGGACAGGCCATTCTGGAAGGCGCGAACTACGATGCCAGCGGTCAGCTTCTGACGGCGAGCTACATGGATTACACCATGCCGCGTGCCGGCGATGTCCCGTCCTACAAGCTATCGACGTCCAACACGCCGTCTCCGTCCAATCCTCTTGGCATCAAGGGTTGCGGCGAAGCAGGCGCGATTGGCGCGCCGCCGGCCGTTATCAATGCCATCACCGACGCCATCGGTACCGAGAACCTGACCATGCCGGCGACACCGCAAAAGGTGTGGGCGGCAATCCGGTCGGCGAAACACTGAGGAGGCACGATCATGTATTCGGTCAACTATCACCGCGCTGCCTCCGTTGCTGATGCGGCCAAGCTCGCCAAGGGCGAGGCCAAGCTCGTGTCCGGCGGAATGACGCTTATCCCGGCCATGAAGACGCGGCTGGCGGCACCTTCCGATCTGGTCGACATTTCCCGCATCGATGCGCTGAAGGGCATCAAGGTGTCAGGCAAGACGGTCACCATAGGCGCCGCTACCACGCACTACGAGGTTGCCACCAGCGACAAGCTTGCGAAAGCGTGTCCGGCACTCTCGCATCTCGCTGCGATGATCGGCGATCCGGCCGTGCGCCACAGGGGCACCATCGGCGGCTCCATCGCCAACAACGATCCGGCCGCAGACTACCCATCCGCCATGCTGGCGCTTGGGGCGACGATCGTCACCAACAAGCGCCAGATCGCGGCTGACAAGTTCTTCAAGGGCTTGTTCGAGACGGCGCTAAAGGACGGCGAAATCGTTACGGCCGTCACCTTCAGCGCGCCGGCCAAAGCGGCCTATGAAAAGTTCCGCAACCCGGCCTCGCGTTACGCCATTGTCGGCGTGTTCGTGGCCAAGGGTGCTGATGGCGCTCGCGTCGCCGTCACCGGCGCGGGCGACGACGGCGTCTTCCGATCCAGGGAACTGGAAGCGGCACTTGCCAAACAGTTCGACGCAGCAGCGCTGGCGTCGGCAAAGGTTCCGGCAAAAGCCTTGATGAGCGACATGCACGCTTCGGCAGACTATCGCGCTCATTTGATCGTGGTCATGGCGCGTCGCGCGGTAGCGGCAGCCAACGCCTGATCCGCCCTGATTCGGTTGAAAAAGGCCGGTGCTCAGCACCGGCCTTTGTTATTTCCACCACAGACTAAGTTCGACCATCGTCGTATTGCAGCGAAACGGCACGAATATATCGTTGCGCGATCGTATCGTAGAGCGACCATATCGTGACGCGACCGATTGCGCCGGACGGCCCAGATCAAGCCGTGCGGCGAGTCCAACAAAAACAAGAATCATCTTGGAGGGAAGCATGGCAACGCAGGCCGAGAATTGGTTTAGCCGATCGCGCACCGTAGCGCGGCCGGGCTATAGCCGGTGGATGGTACCGCCAGCCGCACTTTGTGTTCACTTGTGTATTGGCCAGGCCTACGCCTACAGCGTGTTTAACCTGCCGATGACAAAGCTCATCGGCATTACTGATTCGGCTCCGGATGACTGGAAGCTGACGGAACTGGGCTGGATATTTTCCATCGCCATTTTCTTCCTCGGCGTGGCTTCGGCTGTTTTCGGCCGTTGGGTCGAGGAGGGTGGCCCGCGCAAGGCAATGTTCACCGCCGCGTGCTGCTGGGCCGGCGGGTTCCTTATTTCCGCGGCCGGCATCGCCATCCACAATCTGTGGCTGATCTATCTGGGCTACGGCGTTCTGGGCGGCATCGCGCTCGGCATTGGCTACATCTCGCCGGTGTCGACGCTGATCAAGTGGTTCCCTGACCGCCCCGGCATGGCAACAGGCATGGCGATCATGGGCTTCGGTGGCGGTGCGTTCATCGCGTCACCCCTGTCGGTGTGGCTGATGAAGCAGTTCACCACCGAAACGCATATCGGCGTCATGGAAACCTTTATCATATTGGGCGTCGTGTATTTCGTGTTCATGGTCGTCGGCTCGATCATCGTGCGTGTTCCGCCCGATGACTGGAAGCCGGAAGGCTATGTCGCGCCCAAGGCCAACAAGCTGATCTCCAGCAACAACGTGTACGTCTACGACGCGCTTAAGACGCCGCAGTTCTGGCTGATCTGGGTTGTCCTTTGCGTCAACACCACGGCTGGCATCGGCGTTCTCGGTCAGGCCTCTGCAATGAGCCAGGAAATGTTCCCCGGCCAGATCACGCCGATTGCGGCCGCCGGTCTCGTAGGCTTAATGAGCCTGTTCAACATGGGCGGGCGTTTCGCCTGGGCGACGACCTCCGACTATCTGGGACGTCGCAACACTTACTTTGTGTTCATGGTGCTGGGCTTCATTCTCTACTGCCTGGTGCCTTACATGGGCTCGATCGGCAGTGTCGCCGGTTTCGCGCTCTGCTTCTGTATCATCATCTCGATGTATGGCGGCGGCTTCTCCACTGTGCCGGCCTATCTGCGCGATATGTTCGGCGTACGTTATGTTGGCGCTATCCACGGCCTGCTGCTGACAGCATGGTCGGCGGCGGGCATCTTCGGGCCGGTTTTGGTGAACTATATCCGGGAATACAACGTCACCCACAACGTGCCCAAGGCGGATGCCTACAACACCACCATGTACATCATGGCCGGATTGTTCGTGATCGGGTTGGTCTGCAACTTCTTCGTCAAGGCGGTCAATGAACGCTATCACATGAAGTCGGATGGCCGGGCCATGGCCGCGGCAACCGCATAACGGATAGGGAGACTAGATCATGCAATCACATGATAGCCAGACAACGAAGGCGCAGCTTGTCATGGCGTGGGGGTTTGTAGGCATCCCACTGCTGTGGGGTGTTTCGCAGACGCTGCTCAACGCTTTGCAGCTCTTCAAATAGAATAGGCGCAAAGACCAATCCTGGGAATCGGCGGCTGGATGTTCCGGCCGCCGATTCTTTTTTGCCAAAGAGCTTCGGGCTCTCGACAGGGTGGGCATGGCAGCTATGCATCGCACCATCTTGCGAGATCGCCTGAATCACATAAATTCACGGCCAAGAGGAACGACCTCCCCATATCGGGAAAAATGTCCGGGACGGCCCGGCCTTGAAAAAGGAGAGCCGCTCCATGGCTTGGGTCTATCTCGTCGTTGCCGGATTTCTTGAAGTCGTCTGGGCCTTCTACATGAAGAAGTCAGAGGGCTTTACGCTTCTGACGCCTTCGGTCATCACCTTGATCACCATGATCGCCAGCTTTGGCTTGCTATCGATTTCCATGAGGTCATTGCCTCTCGGAACCGCTTACACGATCTGGACCGGCATCGGCGCAGTTGGCGCTTTCGTTGTCGGCATTGCAGTGTTGAACGAACCGATCACACCGATGCGCGTGCTGGCCGCAACCCTGATCGTCTCAGGCCTCGTGATGATGAAGCTGTCGAGCTCGCACTAGGTCAGGGTCCGGGGGGTCGATAGTGGCCTTGTCCAGGCCTATCAAGCTTGACCCAGTCATGGTCTCTGCCATGACTGGGTCTCGATCCTCAGTGTAGCGTGAATAAAAAGGCCGGCGCGCTGGAGGCCAACACGCGCCGGCCAGCGGCGCTTGGGAGGGGAGTGGCCGCATAAACCGATGAAGCAGGACTGTTGGAAGTTGCACGGCCGGCGCGGTGAGTGTGCAATAGTCGGGATCGTGCGCCGGCCTGTGCATTAACTGAACTGGTCCGCCATCTCCTTTTCGAGAGTGTGCCTCGATAATTCCATCAATTACGGTCGCCAACTGTGAGGAGTTTCACATTTGGCGTTAACTTTTTTCGCTGGGTTTCATGAACGCCAAATTGACCGCGTAAGAGCGCTCTGGCGCTAAATTTCCCGCGCAAAATAGCGCACGGTCTTCTTCCCGCCATGGATCGCGGCGGCGCCGATTTCGTGAAACCCGAGCCGCGCGTGGAAGGCATCGGATGCCGGGTTTGGCGGTTCGGAATTCACCTCGCACGTAACCAACTTGTGGTTGGTTCGCTTGGCCTGCTCGAACAGATCCTCGTAAAACCGCCGGGCATGACCGCGCCCGCGCGCCGCTTCGTCGACAGCGACGCGATCGACATAGACGAAGCGCGGAAACCGCTGCTTGAGCCACAGGAAATTGGGACTGTCATAGTCCGCATCCTGATCGAACGTCATGATGAACGCTTCGACGGTGCCGATGCGGCGCGCATAGAACGCTTGGCCGAGCAGGAAGCTTAGCCGATCTGCCTCCAGCCAGGACAACTCCTCGGCGTGGTGATTGTTGAGTCGAAGGACCGCGCTTTCGTCGGCGGACGCGATAGTCTCGATCGGGAGCAGCTTCGTCTCATTTATCATTCGCGTGCAGCCGCAATGGTTGCGGCCACCACTGCCTCGTCGGTCACTGTGTTGCGATATTCGCGGTCGAGGTCTGTACCGCCCATGCCCACGCGCGGGTTGCGGTAGATCATGGCGCTCTGCACGTCCTTGAGAGAGGCGAAATGCATTTCGGTGAGGCGGGTTTTTCGGCGGACAGCGCCGATGTTGTCGGGGTCTAGCGCGCCGCATCCCAGAATAATGATACGGCCCGCCGCTTGCCTTACCAGTTCAGCCAGAAGTTCTGCACCTTCCGCTGCGGTGTCGCGCTGGCCACTGGTCAGCACGCGCCCCACTTTGCAGCAGATCAGTGCTTCCAGCGCCTCTAAAGGGTCGCGCGTCATGTCGAACGCACGATGGCAGGTCACGTTGAGCGGACCTGCTGCCGCAACAAGATCGCCCATGCGCTTCTCATCGATTGTGCCGTCGGCATTCAGGCACCCGACGACTACGCCGGCAACGCCAAGATCGCGCAGTGCAAGCACGTCCGCCACCATCGAGCGGTGCTCGGCCGGGCTGTAGAGGAAATCGCCGCCACGCGGCCGCACAATGACGTGGAATGGGATTTTCGCTAGCTCCAGCGCGGTCCGCACCGTGCCGAAGCTTGGTGTTATGCCGCCTTCGAGCAGGCTGGCGCACAATTCCACGCGGTCGGCACCTGCGTTTTGGGCTGCGACCAACCCATCTATTCCTTCGACGCAGACCTCAATTAGCGGCAGGTGAGAGATGTCGCTCAAAGGAAAAATCCATTCATGATTGCGCAAGCCGGAACCGTAGCATCGCAGGCTTGAAGGCAAAAGCGCGCCTTGTTGGGCCAAGCTTGCGGCCTGACGTAACAACAGGCCATGCCGCACCTGTATCGAGCGCTCCGTACCCGAACTCACAAGAGTTCTGCAGCCGTACGCGAACGGAACGGCGACGGTCGTCTATCACGAGGGTGCTTCATCTGCGCTCAAGGCGTTTGGGGCGATATGCGGCATAGTTTGCGTGTTGGGAGACGCTAGTTGGCGGATGGTGACAATAACGAAGTGGAGAAAAAATATGAGCAGCGCACCGAGCACGGCGCCACTGGTCAACCTCGGTACGAAAAACGCGAGAGTTGAACAGAAACACATCACAATGGCGACCATCGTGCCAGAAACCCGGCCAAATTTAAGTCCCCAATAGGCGATCAGGTCCACACCGAAACTGACCACGAACACCCCGACAAGCACGCCTGCAATTCCATAATCCCTGAACCATGGCTCAAGAGCGGTCCCGACATTTGTGGTGATTGGTATGCTGTAGAACGGGATAATTGAGGGCGGAGGCGGCTCGGTGTCGAACAGAATAGCGGATAACGCATAGAAAGGTCGCAAGGTGCGCGACAGGTTCATATCTGGGATTTCAATCGCCACGACGTGCGAGAAGTAGGCCGGGCCCGAAGTTAGGTACAGCAGGAACGTTTCGATAGCGGGCGGATAGCCAAGATCGAGCGAATAGACCTTACCTGTTGAATCGCTCCAGATCACGAAGAAGCCGACGATCACAATCATCAGGGTCGCGCACAGGATTGCCAATCGGAGTGGGCTGAATCTGCGATAGTTAAGGATCAGGTACGGGAACGCGAACAGCAGGATAATGGCGATCGGGCGGATTTTGCTTAGGAACACCAAGCTTGCCACGACCTGGATGCTTAAGAGAAGGTAGTGTATCCACCTGCCCTTTTTGTACATGCCTGCTTGTGCCCCACTAATGAAGGCTCCAATCCAACCGGCGTAGCCTACATAAATGCCGACCGGCGGGTTCTTCGAGGTCGCGGTTCGAATAGCGATTGGATCGTTGATCATTGTCGTGAAGAAGTCGCCCTCGATCCATCCCGAATGGGTTACGCTGTAGACAACCATCAGCGATGAAACGACACCTAGACCGTGCAGAAGAAATTCCCACCGAAGATTAACCTTGGGAAACAGCCGGTCATAATGGTTGTTGAAGACTGATCGAATGACCGACGAAAAGATGAGCAGGGAAAAGAGGAAGCACGCTGGCATCATCAGCAGGAGTGCAAGCGCAGTATGGTTGACAGGTTCCCAACCAATGCCGCCGAACAAGTAAGCAGCAACAGCCACAGTCCAGGTTGCCAGTCCCCAAAAAGATGGAATGGCAAAAATCCAGTTTCCGGATTTGCTGCTCTGCATCGTGACTTATGCCGTTAAAACTTCCAGCATCACCGGCATAAGCCGCGCCGTTTCGTATCGCAAGAACTTGTGTTCGTCGAAACCGAAGGTCGGCACGATCGAAGCTCATGCGTGTGCGACTCGGTCCCTATCAAACGTACAGGATTCGCGGTGCGGGACCAAACCGTCGCGTTTGAAAGAGACGTAAGCTTAGGATAAGTGGTCGTTTGGTCCCTACCTGGACCGGGTGGGATTGTTCCCATCGGTTGAACACGATCAGTTCGCGCAAAGCGATTGTCGCACGTTTGGCGTCAAATCGTCATTCTCGGGCAAAAGCAGGCAGTAAACGAGCACTGGCACAATGGGACAAAACCCGCAGAAAACCGGCAGTTCTGGGCTGTATGGAAAGCCGGTTTTGGCCGTGGCGCCGATGATGGACTGGACCGACCGTCATTGTCGTTTCCTCCACCGCCAGTTGACGGGCAGGGCGCTGCTCTACACCGAAATGGTGGTGGCCGATGCTGCTATCCAAGGCGCGCGTGAGCGTCTGCTTGGCTTCCACCCCTCTGAGCATCCCGTCGCCTTGCAACTTGGCGGCTCCGACCCCGCGAAGCTGGCCGAAGCAGCGCGCATAGGCGAAGAATTCGGCTACGACGAGGTTAACCTCAATGTTGGCTGCCCGTCGGATCGCGTGCAGTCCGGCACGTTTGGCGCGTGCCTGATGAAAACTCCTGAGCTTGTCGCAGATTGCGTGGCCGCTATGAAGGCGGCGGTCAAGCTGCCGGTCACCGTCAAATGCCGCATCGGCGTCGACGAGCAGGACCCTGAGCCGGCCCTCGATGCGCTCGCCGATGGCGTCTTTGCCGCAGGCGCCGATGCCCTATGGGTTCATGCACGAAAGGCTTGGCTGGAGGGCTTGAGCCCGAAGGAAAACCGCGAGATTCCGCCTTTGGACTATGAACGCGTCTATCGGCTCAAGGCAAAAAACCCAAATCGTTTCATCGGCATCAACGGTGGGATTCAGACCCTGGATGAGTCCGCCGACCATTTGGCCAAGGTCGATGGCGTCATGCTGGGGCGTGCCGCCTACCACACGCCGGGCGTTCTCAGTGGCGTCGACGCCTTGCTGGCCGGAGAAACAGCCGGCACCTTCGATTTTGAAGCGCTGATTGACACGATGGCGGACTACGCAGCAGCCCATATCGAAAGGAGCGGGCGGCTGGGTCATGTCACGCGTCATATGGTAGGCTTGTTCCACGGCCTTCCCGGCGCAAGGCGCTGGCGCCAGATACTGTCAACCGACGCGACAAGGCCCGGAGCAGGGCCGAAAATCCTGCGCACAGCGTTCGCTGAAGTCGATTTTAGCCGGACCGAAGAGGCGGCCTGAGCGCAACGCCGCCTCTATATCGCATTGCCTTGCTGGTGAACTACCGCTCCAATCGGGCCAAGAGCGCCGACGTATCCCAACGACTACCACCCATCGCCTGCACATCCTTATAAAACTGATCGACGAGCGCAGTTACCGGCAGGGAAGCGCCGTTGCGATTGGCTTCCGCCAGGCAGATGCCAAGGTCCTTCCGCATCCAGTCTATTGCGAAGCCGTGATCATACTTGCCGGCATTCATGGTCTTGTGGCGGTTTTCCATCTGCCAAGAACCGGCGGCACCCTTGGAAATAACTTCCACGACCTTTTCAATGTCCAGCCCAGCCTTTTTGCCGAAATGGATGCCTTCGGAAAGGCCTTGCACCAGTCCTGCGATACAGATCTGGTTGATCATTTTGGTTAACTGCCCCGACCCGGCAGGTCCCATCAGGCCGATCATGCGGGCATAGGCATCTATCACCGGTCTTGCTCGCTCGAATGCACTCTCGTTGCCCCCTACCATAACGGTGAGTACACCGTTTTCCGCACCTGCCTGACCGCCGGAAACCGGTGCGTCGAGGGAGGCGAAACCTGCCGCTTCCGCCTTCGCGAAGAGCTCACGAGCGACTTCTGCAGAAGCGGTGGTGTTGTCGATGAAGATCGCGCCTTTCTTCATCGAACTGAAAGCGCCCTCGGCGCCGATGGTCACTGAGCGGAGGTCGTCGTCGTTGCCGACGCACGAGAACACGAAGTCCTTGCCTTCGGCGGCTGCCGCCGGCGTCGTTGCGAGCTTGCCGCCATGTTGAGCCACCCATTGCTCGGCCTTGGCCGTGGTGCGGTTATAGACGGTGACGTCGTGGCCGCCCTTGTTTTTCAGGTGTGCGGCCATCGGGTAACCCATCACACCGAGACCGAGGAAAGCCACTGCTGCCATTTTGAAATTGCCTTTTCACGCGTCGAGTTTCTCGACGCAGGTCTAGGCGTTGACGCAAATTCGTCAAGTCTACGTTCGTTGGCCCAGTAGAACCGGAAGGGCCGTTCAGCGTTTCAGGTGGCGCGTGATCCGCCGTTCAATCCAGTCGACAGCGTGGCGCAGCGTCTCCACGATCAACAGGTAGATAATTGCTGCCCAAAGGTAGGACTGGAAATCAAAGGTGCGCGAATAGGTCAGCCGCGTGATCCCCATCAGGTCGTAGACGGTGATGATGGCGACAATGGCCGAGCCCTTGATCATCAGGATCACTTCATTGCCATAGGGCCTCAGTGCGACGATGAGGGCTTGCGGCAGGATGATCTTGCGCAGGGTTTGCATCTTGTGCAGGCCGAGCGAAGCAGCGCCTTCCCATTGGCCTCTCGGCACGCTTTCAATGGCGCCACGCAGGATTTCGGCCTGATAGGCTGCGGTGTTAAGCGCAAAGGCAAAGACCGCGCAATTGAAAGCTTCGCGGAAGAACCACCACAGGCCGATGGCGTCGAGTTCCGGCCTGAACGAGCCGAAGCCGTAGTAGACGAGGAAGGCCTGGGCCAGAAGCGGCGTCCCGCGGAAGAAATAGACGTAGGCGTATGCAAGACCAGCAATGATGGGATTGCGCGACATGCGGCCATACGCGATCGGGACCGACAATATGGCTCCTACCACGATGGAAATGCCGACCAGCGACAGCGTGATGCCGACGCCGGAAATGTAGCCCGGAGCATATTTCTGGAAAAGTTCGCTGTTCCACGCCGAAACGAGATAGGCGACGAGCCCTATTCCCATAACCGCCCAGAGCGCCACCAGCCCGTATCCAAGGATGCGTTGGCGTGACCAACCATGTGCCGGTGGGGGCGGGCGTTCAACGATGTCGGAGGCTTGCATTGAGGCACTCATCGATGCGCCTCCTGTTTGCCGACCCATCTTTCGATTGCGCTGATGCCTACGGATGAGACGATTGCGAGCGCCAGATAGATCAGCGCGGCGACCCCGAAAAACAGGAACGCGTGCTTGGTCACGCGTGCGGCAACGCCAGCCTGCCGCAAAATGTCGGTCAGGCCGATAGCGGAAACCAGTGATGTGTCCTTGAGCAGGATCAGCCACAGATTTGCCAGACCGGGCAGTGCAATGCGAATCAGTTGCGGCAGCACGACAAGGCGCATCGTCTGGGCCTTGGAAAGGCCGACCGCGAAGCCGCCTTCATACTGGCCATGAGGAATGGCCCGGAAGGCCGATAGAAACACTTCGCTGGCATAGGACGAGAACACCACGCCAAGGGCAATCATGCCGGAGATGAAGCTGTTCACCTCGACGGTGGCCTCGGGATTGAAAAGCCGCACGGCCTGCTGGATGCCGATTTGCGCGCCGAAGAACACCAGGAACAGCGTGAGCAATTCGGGCAGGCCGCGGAAGATCGTGGTGTAAATATCGCCGGCAAGTCGGAGCGAACGCTCGCTCGACTGCTTGGCGAGCGCAATAAGGAAACCGATCAGCAGGCCGAGGGGCAGGGTGGCAAGCGCGAGGCTAACGGTGACGAACGCGCCATAGGCGATGTCGTCCAGCCACCCTTCCGATCCCCAGCTAAGCAGCGTCCAAACGCTCTGCATTGGCCGACCGTCTCCCCTATGACCGCCCGGATCCACGCTACGCGGTCAGGCGTGCATGGTTATTTTTATTATGCAAATCTAATTGTGCAAACGGCGGGAATTTCCCGCCGTTTGCTAACTTAAATCCGACGATCAGGAATCGCCGCCGTATACGTCAAACTTGAAGTATTTGTCGTTGATTTCCTTGTATTTCCCGTTCGCGCGAATGGCGTCGATCGCCGCGTTGAACTGGTCGCGAAGCGCGGTCTCGCCCTTGCGGATTGCAATGCCGGCGCCCGGGCCGTGGATTTCCACCACCGGCTTGATTGCGCCGACCAGCTTGCAGCAGGCGCCATCCGGCGAATCCAGCCACTGCGAAAGCACGACGATGTCGTCATTGACGGCGTCAAGGCGGCCATTGGCGAGGTCGAGCTGGTATTCCTGCGCTGTCGGATATGGCTTCACAGTGCTGTCGGTATAGGTCGCGGTGGAATAGTTGAAGTGGGTCGTTGAAGCCTGCACGCCGATGGTCTTGCCGGCGAGGTCTTCCTTGCTCACGCCCTTGATGTCGCTATCCTTGGGGGCCGCGATTGCCGGTGGAGTGTTGTAGTACTTGTTGGTGAAATCGACCTTTTCCTTGCGTTCCGGCGTGATCGACATCGAGGCGATGATGGCGTCGAATTTGCCGGCCTGAAGAGCGGGAATGATGCCGTCCCAATCCTGCGCGATGAACTCGCACTTGACCTTCATTTCGTCGCACAGGGCCTGCGCGATATCGACGTCGAAGCCTTCGAGCTTCCCATCGGCGGTCAGGTTGTTGAATGGTGGGTAGGCGCCCTCGGTGCCGATTTTCAGCACTTTTTCCTGTGCCTGGGCTGTACCCAGCGCCAGCAGCGCGGCGGATGCCGCGAGTGCGATACGCATTGCTATACGCATAGTGGTCCTCTCTTTTATGATCCAGGACGTCGTTGACCGACTCCCATTGGGACGATGCTCCCGATCGCCCGCTGGCCGGATACTCCCACTGTTTTCAGCAGAAAAGCAACTGCAAAACCACGGCCAAAGCCTGCCTTGAACCGCTTTGCCGGGGTCAGGATAGAGCCGGGAGTGGGTGCCGTTAGGGAAGGTTCAGGCGCTCTGCCCGTTCTTCAAACCGGTCGTCCGTTCTATGAAGTCGGCTATCGACTTGATGTCGTCCAGATCGAATACAGGCAGCGTCTCGTCAGGCTGCGGGTGATCGGCAGCAACCGCCACGATATGGGGGTCATTGGCTGCGAGCGGCGACCTGTCCTTGGTCTCCGTTCGGCGTGCTTCGATCTTGAGATGGGATTCGCGCTTGTAGCCTTCGATCAGCACGATGTCGCTGGGCGCGAGCCGTGCGAGTATCATCTCAAGCGTCGGTTCACTCTCCGACCCTAATTCATGCATCAGCGCCCAGCGCTGGCCTGAGACGATGGCGACCTCGGAAGCTCCTGCCTGGCGATGGCGGAAGCTGTCGGTGCCTTCCTTGTCGATATCGAAGTCGTGGTGGGCATGCTTGACGGTAGCGACCCTCCAGCCTCGCTCGACCAGTTCGCTTACCAGTCGCTCGGTGAGTGTCGTCTTGCCGGAGTTCTTCCAGCCGGTAATGCCGAAAACGCGTTGTGTCATGAAATGCGGTTTTCCAATCGTCAGTTCGCCGAGCCTATAGCCCGTCCGGCGCCATGCTGGGCCCGGTGCTTTCGGCAGCGGTCCGGTGTTTGCCCACGACGCGCTCGCGGTAGAGAGTGTAGAGCCCGGAGGCCACGATGAAGGTTGCGCCGACGATCATCGGCAGGTCAGGGAATTCATAGAAGATGACGATGCCGAGCACGATGGACCATAGTAGCGAGGTGTAGCGAAATGGCGCAATGAACGACATTTCCCCAGTGCGGGTCGCGAGAATGATGAAGTGGTATCCGAACAGCACGAAGATGGCGGCAAGCATCAGCAGCAGCGTGCTGTTCAGGGTCATAGGCGTCCAGCCGCCCATAGGGGCAATCAGCGCTACCCCTGTAAGCGTCACCGCAATGGACGTGGCGCACGAAACAAGCAACGTGGGAATGTTGGGCGGCAGCTTGGACGTGATCAGGTCACGGATGGTGCAGAAGCCGACGCAGACGAGCGCCATCAGCGAGTAGGCGCTGAACCCTTCGAAGCCCGGGCGCACGATGATCAGCACGCCGATGAAGCCTGCCATGATTGCCAGCCAGCGCCGCCACCCCACGCCTTCGCCGAAGAACATCGCCGCACCCATGGTGACGGCAAGAGGCAAAGCCTGAAGCACGGCCGAAACATTGGCGATGGGCAAGTGCGCCAGTGCGATCAGGAAGGAAACCGTTGCGGATGCTTCGCAGGCGGCGCGCACCGCCACGATTGGCTGAATGATCAGGCGCGGATTGGCAAAGGCACCGCTGCGCCAAGCCAGGAAACAGATAAGCAGCGAGGCAAAAATGCCGCGCACGACCATGACCTGCGCCATGTTCATCGATTCCGACGAGAACTTGGTGATCGCGTCGTTGCTCGTGAACGTAACCATGGAGACGACCATGAACATGGAGCCGCGCAGGTTCGGGGATAAGGGCAAGAGATGTCCTCATTCTCAAAGGCCAATAACTGCCTGTAACAGCAGTGGGCAAAACAGCAATGCCAAAAGGGTGTGCCAAAAGCTCAATTTGGCGGATAGGCGAAGCTGGGCCCGATTCGGTTGGAATGTAGCGGCTTCAGGGGCCCTTGAGGCTGGCGGCGATCTTGCCGCTTAGAGGGTCATATTTCGATTTCAATGATCGGGGGTATTTCAGCACGACGCCGTGGACAGTGCCGCTGTCCGCGAAAAAGTAGCGCTCGTAAAATACGGTTTCGCCTTCGAATCCGGACAGAACCAGCCAGTTTTTGCCCGTCTTGCTGTAGGTCACTTCCCAGTCGCCCGCCGCCTTTGCTTCGGCTTGGCGGCTTTTAGGCGTCTCGTCGAGGACATTGTAAGATCCGAAGATCGCAAGGCTGGCGCCATCGGCCGAGTTCCATGTGAGCCCGTCGCTATTTTCAGGCGGCGCCTGCTGCTCGCTGAATATGTCAGCGGGGAAGGTTGCCGAGGTGCCGAACCGCTCGTTGGTGTAGGTCAGAGGCTCAGACATCGCCGCTTGAGCAACGGCAAGGAACATCGCTGCAGCAAGAAGTGTTCGGACATGCTTCACGATGATCTCCCGGCCTTTGGTGCGGGATTATCCTTGCACGAAGGGGAAGCTGAGAAAATCAGCCGCCGGTAACGCTCATGTGGCGCGACACCGAGGGACGGTTGGTCCGCCGGTCGATGACGAAGTCATGTCCCTTCGGCTTGCGGCCGATCGCTTCGTCAATTGCTGCTGCGACGAGGTCGTTGCCTTCCGATGCCCGCAGAGGCGCACGAAGATCCGCGGCGTCTTCCTGGCCAAGGCACATGTACAGGGTGCCGGTGCAGGTCAGCCGCACGCGGTTGCAGCTTTCGCAGAAATTGTGGGTCATCGGAGTGATAAATCCGAGCCGTCCGCCGGTTTCGACCACCTCGACATAGCGGGCGGGGCCGCCGGTCTTGTAGGGAATGTCCTTGAGCGTGAACTGCTTTTCGAGATTGGCCCGCAAGATCGACAGTGGCAGGTACTGGTCGGTGCGGTCCGCTTCGATCTCGCCCATCGGCATGGTTTCGATCACGGTCAGGTCCATCCCGCGGCCGTGTGCCCACCGCAGCATTTCGGGCAACTCGGCGTCGTTGAACCCTTTCAGCGCAACGGCATTGAGCTTGAGTTTCAGCCCCGCCGCCTGTGCAGCGTCAATGCCGGCCATCACCTTATCAAGATGTCCCCAGCGGGTGATTGCGTGGAATTTGTCGGCATCCAGCGTATCAAGCGACACGTTGATGCGCTTTACGCCAGCGTCAGCCAGCTCACCAGCATAACGGGCCAGCTGCGAGCCATTGGTGGTAAGCGTCAACTCTTCCAACGCACCGCTCTTCAGATGCCGCGCGAGTTCGCGGACGAGGTGCATGATGTTCTTGCGCACAAGCGGTTCACCGCCGGTAAGGCGCAGCTTGCGCACGCCCTTCTCGATGAACACGGTGCAAAGCCGGTCCAGTTCCTCAAGCGAGAGCAAATCCTTCTTGGGCAGGAACGCCATGTCTTCCGACATGCAATAGACACAGCGGAAATCGCACCGGTCTGTAACCGATACCCTGAGGTAGCTGATTGTGCGACCAAACGGGTCGATCATGTCCATTCCAGGCATTCCCAGTCTCCGCGAAGCGCCGAAAGGCGCAAGCGCGCTCAAGCGTTATATACCTGTATGTGATACGAACTGCCATGCCGTTCAAGATAGTTTCCTAGTGCGCTCGCGAGATGTTGTTTGCGGGCCGACAAGGCGAACGTGCTGGAGAGACTTCCCCTTGCCGGAAAAGCGTCGTAGGACCTTCCAAAAATCGGGGCTTAACCAATGACCGCACCATCGGAACTCAGGGTCTCCAAGGATCGCAAGCTGCTTACGGTGACTTTCCCGGCCCACCCGCCAATGGAATTGCCGGCGGAAATGCTCCGCGTCATGTCGCCGTCAGCCGAGGTGCAGGGTCATTCTCCGGAGCAGCGCGTTACCGTGCCGGGCAAGCGCAATGTCACCATCCGCAAGATCGATCCGGTCGGCAACTATGCCGTTCGCATTACCTTCGACGACTTCCACGACACCGGCATCTTCACGTGGAATTACCTCCATACGCTTGGCCATGAGAAGGACCATCGCTGGCAGGACTATCTTGCGGAACTGCAGGAAAAAGGACTTTCCCGCGATCATTGATCACGGGATTAGTCTTATTAGACAATAGGTTATACGGGTCACATGACTCAGTTTGAGAGCATCGGGCGGCATTAGCTACCGTTCAGTGCCTCAGCCACTTTGCGCATTTGTTCGCCGATCAGATCGCATTGGTCGGGCGTCGACTGACTCATCGCCACCTCGATAAGCGCCGAGTGTATCTTCAATGCTTCCATCAAAAGCGCTGTGCCATCCTCGGTCAGGGCAAGTCGAAGGATGCGCTTGTCCTTGCCGTCGCTTTCGCGCAGCACGAGGCCGCGCTTTTCCAGTTGCGGCAATAGCATGGTGATGTTGGAGCGCCCGACGAGAAGCTTGCGGGCGAGGTCATGCTGCGACATGCCGGGATGCCGGTAGAGGTTCATCAGCACATCGAGTTGCGCCGGCTTCAAATCCAGTGGGGCGAGCTTTGCCGCCAAGGAGCGCTCGAGCGCGTGACAGGCTCGCGCCACCGCCACCCAGTTGCGAAAACGTGGATTGTCCCAGGGCAGGTCTTGTTTATTGTTCATATTTGAACTAATATGTTCATCGCTGAACGAATTTGACGGACCAGCACTATGGCACCATTTCGATTGAAGGTCATCCGCAGCATGTTCGGCGTTGGCGAGCGCGTTGCGCCCGCGATCACAGGCCGCGCTGCCTTTGAATTGTTCTGCCGCACGCCAAACGTCAAGCGTCTCACCGCCGGCGAGCAGCGCGCGGTCACAAATGCAGTGGATTTCATGGCCGGGGCGCGCCATCACCGGCTCAAGGCCGGGACCGGCTGCGTCGCAGTGCACGAATTTCGCCCGGAGCCGGGCAGGGCGCGTGCCGGCACTATTCTGGTCATCCACGGCTGGCGCTCGCGCACGGAATACATGCGCGCCCTGATCGAAGGTTTTCGAAATGCCGGCTACAAGGTGGTTTCGCTTGATCTTCCGGGCCATGGCCAGTCAGCGGGCCGTCGCCTGACCATGGTCAGCGCGGTCGAGGCCGCCAGACAGGTGGCACAGTGGTTCGGTCCGTTCGAAGCCGTAGTCGGGCACTCGTTTGGCGGCGCGGTTGCGGTCAACGCGGCTGTAGGTTCGATCGCTGGGCTGCCAAAGCTGGTGACGAAACGCCTCGTGCTTGTCGCTGCGCCGAGCTCCTTGCCATTGGTGTTCGATGGCTTCAGCCAGATGCTCAATGTGGGGCCGCGCTCCCGCATCGTCATGGACGGGCAAGTCGAGCGCATTGCAGGCCGGCCGCTATCCGATTTTGTCGGTGACCGCCAGCTTGCCGCAACGCGGGTTCCCACGCTTGTGATCCATGCGCCGGACGACCGCGAAGTGTCCGCCGAGCAAGCGAGGCTCTATGCAGCCGCCGGCCCTCATGTCGAACTCTACTGGGCTGACGGTCTCGGTCACCGGCGCATTCTCTCCGACCGGGCGGTAGTCGAGCGGGCCGTGGGTTTTGTCGCGCCTGTGGCGAAGATATCGCTCCACTGAAACGTAAGACCGCTACTTCTTGGCCGGTTCGATAGGCAGGCCGGCTTCCTTCCATGCGGTGAAGCCGCCCAATATGTGCTTGACCGGCTCTAGCCCCATATCCTGGGCAGTCTTTGTCGCAAGCGCCGAGCGCCAGCCGCCGGCGCAGAAGAAGACGAATGACTTGCCCGATGCAAAGAACGGCTTGTGATACGGGCTGTCCGGGTCGATCCAGAACTCGAGCATACCGCGCGTACAATGCTTGGCGCCTGGAATATTGCCCTCGCGCTCGATCTCACGCGGGTCGCGCAAATCGACGAAGATCGTGTCCTCGTCATCAAGCAGCGCCGCCGCCTCGTCAGGCGAAACGGCCTCGATCTCAGCGTTCGCCTCGTCGAGCATTTCGCGAAACCCTTTTCTCATCTCAGGCGCCCTTTCAACTCACTGGCCTACGCGCAAATTTGCATATTGCCACTCATCCCGCCATTGGACGAAGGAGACAGGCCGACGCCGGATATTGGTGCAGCCAATGTGCAACATCGGCGTGAAATTCATGAAAGCTTAACCAAATCGGGGTGAATCAGTATATCTACGCCTTACATGCGCCACCCGCGGGCCCCAAAGTCTCGACGGGCAACAATCGGGGTCCGGACGATCTCCGGAGCGGGTGATACATGCAATCATTTCGAAAAGGATCCGCGCTGTTGCCGTTGGCCGCACTTGCCGCCACCTTGGCAGCAGGCGTCCAGCCTTCCAGCGCACAGGGGCTGTTTGATATGCTGTTCGGCGGCCAGCCCCGTCAGGGCACGCGGCTGCAGGGCGAATTTCCACCGCCCCCCGCGCCTAAGAAGCCCGTCGCGGTAACCAAGATTTCAAGCCCTACCTACAATACCTATAAGGCTGACCGCTTGGTGAGGGTCGATTTTTCGGCGCTTTCTTCGTCGCCTCAAAACGCGGCTTTCGCACCAACTCTGACAGGAAATACATTCCGGGAGGCGCTGTCCGGGCTCGATGCGTTCGAATTCACGGCAGAACCTTCGGTCGCAAAGGCGCTGGTTGCCTATTACTCGGCAAATCCAGATTTTATCTGGGTGTCGGGCACCTCGGTCAATGCGCGTGGCCAGGAGACGGTCCGTGTGTTGGGCGAGGCTGCAAGTCATGGGCTGGAGCCTGCCGACTATGCCGTGTCCATACCGGCCAATGCCTATTCGCCGGACGATACCGCAGGTCGCTTGAAGGACCTTATCCGCTTCGAGATGGCATTGTCGGCGCGCGTCCTTCGCTACGTTCACGATGCCCAGCAAGGCCGTATCGAGCCCAATCGTATATCCGGATACTACGATTTTCCGGCTAAGCCTCTCGATATGCCGGCTGTTCTCAAGACGCTGGCCCATACGCAGGAGGCGAGGGCTTATCTGGAATCGCGTCATCCGCAGAATCCAGAGTACCAAGCGCTTCGCATCGAACTCGAAAGTCTGGAAGCGAGCGCCGAAAACGAGATTGTCGTCGACCCGAAGCTCTTGCTGAAACCGGGCGAGACCAGCACCGAATTGCCAAAGTTGCTAACCCTGATTGCCCGAAATCTCGACGACCAGATGGGAGCCGATTTCGGAGAAGTATTGGCGCGGCTAGGAACCAGCGAAACCTATGTTCCCGAACTCGTGCCGGTCTTCGAAGCCGTTCAGAAAAAAGCGGGCTTGAAGCCGGATGGCGTCGTCGGTCCGCGCACGGTCGCTACCCTTGCCGGCAACTCGAAGGCAGACAGGCTGGAAAAGGTAAAGGTCGCGCTGGAGCAGTTGCGCTGGCTGCCGTCAGACCTTGGCAGCCCACGCGTCTTCATCAATCAGCCGGCCTTTAGCGCCAGCTACATTGACGGCGGCGAAGAAAAGCTGAAGACCCGCGTGGTCATCGGCAAGACTTCGAACCAGACCAGCTTCTTCTACGATGAGATCGAGCAGGTCGACTACAATCCGTACTGGGGCGTGCCGCAGTCCATCATCGTCAACGAGATGTTGCCCCGCTTGCGCAGCGATCCCGACTATCTCGATCGTTCAGGTTACGAAGTCACCGACGCCAAGGGTCGACGCATACCGTCTTCGTCCATCGACTGGAGCCAGTACGGCGGCAAGGTGCCGTTCAGCGTGCGCCAGGCGCCGAGCGAGGCCAACGCGCTGGGTGAATTGAAAATCCTATTTCCCAACAAGCATGCGATCTACATGCACGACACGCCGCAAAAGGCGTTCTTCCAGCGCGACATGCGCGCGCTCAGCCATGGCTGCGTGCGCCTGCAGGACCCGCGCGGCATGGCTGCGGCAGTGCTTGGCACTTCCGTCGACTATGTCGCTGAGAAACTGAAACAGGGCCATTCGTCGGAAAAGGTGACTCGAAAGATTCCAGTCTATGTCGCCTACTTCACGGCATGGCCGGACTTGTCGGGCAAGGTCGAGTATTTCGGTGATGTCTATGACCGCGATACGCGCCTGAGGCAGGCGCTGGATGCAACGGAAGCCGTTCGCGTCCCTGCAAGCTGACCAGAACGGGCCAAGCCCCCTGAGATCAGGGAGCCTGGTTACCGTCTATGGTTATATGGTGCACTTCACCTGCTTCGCCGACTTGGTAATCCACGACCTTCACATCGCAAGCGCAAAACATGCTTTGCGCACTCAACACGATGTCATGGATATGATCGTCGGCAGAGTATTCTGTATCGACCGCAGTCGAAATCGTAAGCGTCACCGCTACTGGTATGCTCATGCTGGGCGTCTCCACCGTTACATCAGTAGATGCCGATATAACGGGAAATAGACCAAAAGTTTTACCTTCGCAATTGGACTTTTGGAGTTGCCAACAACACTTGTTGATAGTCGATCGTGGCTGTGAGTAACCGGCCTTTGAAAATCCGCCTAGCCATTGATAAATATGAATATTTTTGCCGATCACATTGGCTTGTATCAAATTGGGAATTGCGCGTTTCGCAGCAATCCGTGAGGGCATTTTGGTGCCGTTGCGTAACCGTTCTGGCCTGTCGGCGAACCATGATTTTTGAAGGGTCCGTAGCGAGGTAGAATCAGTTGGCCCCCTCATAGGTCGCCGACCGATTTGTCAGATTAATAGCTTGTGGGTCTAGGCGGCTTTTCGACGGGGGCGATGCTGCTCGATGACGAGACGAAGCGCGTCCATGACGGCTTCTATTGCCTGCCCCTTGGAGATGCTGCCCTCATCGTCCGGTTCGCAGGAGTCATCGAAGTTGATCTTGAGCGCGGCCGCCACCGCGACCTCTTCCGCATCCAGGTGGGCAACACCGCATTCGGGGCATGCGTATTCGCGATGCGTTTCAACAGCCGCTTTCAGTTCGTCGCGGCGAACGGGAAGCAGGATCTTTCTGGTACCGCAGCAGATAGGACAAACGCTCATGGCTGGCTCCTATCGCCCCCACGAGCATGATACACCAAGTGCTGTCTGTCGCACGCCCCGCTTCGTTTTGTCGTTAACGGGGGTGCGGTGCAAAGCGCCGGCGACGCTCGCAAAGGCGATTGGCGCGCCGTTCTCGAACCGCTGCTATCAGACCGGGTGCGTCCGCGGAAAATGCCTGGCGCCAAAAATTAGAAAATGTGTCCAGACCGAAGATGTCGGCGACCTAGAAGTCCTAGAGCCCTTGCTGGACAATCCAACTGCATGCCTGCTGGTTGCCTTCGAGGTTACAGGCGCGATTGGCCTGCAGGATTTGCATGTAATAATTGCATCCCGCTGGGTCGCCTCCCGCGCAATTCTGGCCAAGATTTGCCATCCGGCATGCAAGCGCAAATCCGTTCACCTGGCAGGCGCGCTGATGGTAGGGAAGGCAATATTTTGGGTCTGCATATGTCAGGCAGGATGCCTCCAGCATATTGGGGTTGTTGTTGCTGTAGCAATATAGTTCGCCGGAAGCGTCCAGTTCACAGGGCCCGCTCTGCGCATTTGCGGCGGCGGGAAACATCAGCGCGAAAACCACAGGCACAATCCAGCGCGCCCAAAGGTCAATTTTGGCCATGGCACGCCTCCTTGACGCGATTGCCAGACCGAGACGCTATCACAGCCCAGAAACGCTACAATCGCCCATTCAGGCGATATGTTCCCGGCAAATCCGGGCGTTTGTCTAATTCGGAGGTTGTAGCCCGGTTTCAGGCTGTGGCCCGGGTTCCGCGACTTGCTAGACGAAGGGAATGGTGGGCGATGTAGGGATTGAACCTACGACCCCACCCGTGTGAAGGGTGTGCTCTCCCGCTGAGCTAATCGCCCGCTCGTTGCCAAAAGGCCAAGCGCGCCGCGATATAAGGGAGGCTGGCTACCGAAGTCAACCGCTTGAGACACCACTTGCCGGCCAAATCCCGGAAGGCCGCCGCAAGTCTATTTCGCGGCGGAAATCAGCCTCTGGACGAGGTTAAGAGTCAACTCGTCAAAGTGCGAGATGACCACCGATGGATCGAATTCCCGCACATGCCGGTCGGTGTAGCCGAAATCCACCGCCGCAACGGGAATACCGGCGGCCTTTGCCGTGTCGATGTCGGTTTGCGAATCGCCAACCATCAACGCCTGTTCTGGATCACCGCCTGCGCGCTTGATGGTTTCAAGCAGATGGCGCGGATCGGGCTTCCTGAACGGAAACGTGTCCTGGCCGCAATTGGCCGCAAAATGCTTGGACAGCCCGAGTGCCTCGATCAGAGCAAGCGAATTGGCCTCGTATTTGTTGGTGCAGATTGCCAGCAGATACCCGGCATTTTCAAGCCTTGCGATCGCATCCAGAACGCCGGGATAGGGCAGGGATTTGCCCGGTATGCTTTGGGTGTAGGAATCGAGGAACAGATCGAGCAGCCGCTCATGTTCTTCGATAGGCAATGGCTTGTTATATGCAGCAAAGGCGCGCTCGATCATGACCTTGCCGCCATTGCCGACAAAACGCCGGAAGGCGGGAGCATCGACGTGAGGCAGGGCTGCCGCGCTCAGCGAGTAGTTTAGGCTGTCCATCAGATCGGGCGCTGTGTCGATCAACGTGCCGTCGAGGTCGAAAACGATGATCGGGCGTGTCATGGCGATTCTTGTTCCATTTGGTATGGCGAAGGCGATAGCCCGCTGAAAACGGCTGTGCAAGCTGCGCAAAGCGCCGGCTCTGTGCCTTTGACCCAACGATCAAAAGTGTTAGAGGCGGAATCCGGGAATGAGCACGGGAAAAGATTGACCGTCATGGATGCACGGCAGTTGAAGATCGAGGCGGCACGAGCGGCGCTTGCGCATGTCGTGGGCGGCATGCGGCTTGGCATCGGCACCGGGTCGACGGCCGAAGAGTTCGTGCGCCTGCTTGCGGCTAAAGTCGCGACCGGCCTCGATGTCATCGGCGTGCCGACCTCGGAGCGCACGGCTTCACTGTGCCGGGAACTCGGCGTGCGTCTTACGACCCTGGACGAAACGCCGGAGCTCGACCTCACCATCGACGGCGCCGATGAGATCGATGCCGAACTCACGCTGGTCAAGGGCGGCGGCGGCGCGCTGTTGCGCGAAAAGATCGTTGCCGCAGCCTCTGCGCGCATGATCGTGATCGCAGACCGTTCGAAACTGGTCGAAACGCTCGGTCGTTTTCCTTTGCCGATCGAGGTGAACAAGTTCGGATTGCGCGCCACGGAAATTGCCATTGGCGCAGCCGCCGCAAGGCTTGGGCTTTCGGGGCCGCTCACATTGCGGATGACGGACGGCCAGCCATTTGTTACAGACGGTGGCCATTTGATCCTGGATGCATCTTTTGGCCGCATTCCGGATACAAGAGCGCTGTCTGCTGCTCTTCACGCCATTCCGGGCGTGGTCGAGCACGGTTTCTTCATCGGGCTGGCGTCTGCGGCGATTCTCGCTGGCGACGACGGCATCGAGACAATCCACGCCGCCCGGTAAATCAGGGAGTCCTGCCAATTATGATGTCGAATATCCGAATCCGTCGATTTGCCGCAGTCTTGGCGGCTTCGGCCGTTGTCGCTTTTGCCATGCCCTCGTTTGCGCAGGATATTGCCGAATCGCACCTGAAGGCTGCAAAGGCGGCGGTTGCGGCCATTCACGCAACGGACCCCTTTGACAGCATCTTGCCACAGGCCGCAGCAGCGCTGGAATCGTCACTCATCCAGAAGAACCCGGACCTGCAGGAACTGATCGGCACCACCGTATCAGCCAAGGCGCTAGCATTGGCGCCACGTCGCGCCGACCTCGAGAAGGAAGCGGCCACGGCTTACGCAAAGGTGTTTTCCGAGCAGGAACTCAATGATATCGCCACCTTCTACAGTTCCGAAGCTGGCAAGAAGTTGCTCGGAAGCGGCCCCATCGTCACCCGCGAGTTGATGAAGGCAGCCGAGATCTGGCAAAACGGCATCGCGCGCGATCTCGGCCAGCAGGTCGGAGAAGCAATGCAGGCCGCGGCCGGTGCCAAGGCTCCTGCGCCCGCAACTGACGGTGCCGCACCCGCAACGGACGGAACGGCACCGGCACCGAGCGGCAACTGATCCCATTCCCTCCATTCGTGATTTGGAAAAGCCCGGTTCGTCCGGGCTTTTCTTTTAGTCTCCGCCGTCCTACCTGTCCGGCTGCAACGCTCTACATCAGGGAAATTTCATCATGACCGCTTACGACTACGATCTTTTCGTCATCGGCGGCGGATCGGGAGGCGTGCGTGCGGCCCGCGTTGCAGCCAGCCTCGGCAAGCGCGTTGGCATCGCTGAAGAGTACCGCTTCGGCGGCACTTGCGTCATTCGCGGCTGTGTTCCCAAAAAGTTGTTTGTCTACGCTTCGCAGTTTCCGGAGCATTTCGAGGACGCGGCCGGCTATGGCTGGACGGTCCCGAAGGCGACCTTCGATTGGCACACGCTGATTGCCAATAAGGATCGCGAGATCGCGCGGCTTGAAGCTATCTATCAGAAGAACGTCGCCAACGCCGGCGGCGAGACTTTCCAGTCGCGCGCGGTGCTCGTCGACCGCCACACCGTTCGCCTTGTGACCGAAAACCGCACTGTGACAGCCGATCAGATATTGATAGCCACTGGCGGCCGTCCGGCGCTGCATCCGGCACTTCCGGGCAGTGAGCACTGCATCACCTCCAACGAAGCCTTCCACCTCGCTGAACTGCCTAAGGCAATCGTCATCGAAGGTGGTGGCTATATCGCGGTGGAATTTGCCAACATCTTCCACGGTCTCGGTGTCGAGACGACGCTCGTCTACAGGGGCGCCGAGATCCTCAGCCGCTTCGATATGGATTTGCGCAAGATGCTGCACGAAACCATGGCGAAGAAAGGCATCCGCATCCTCTGCCACGCTGTGTCAGAAAACGTCAGCCGTCACGCAGATGGGCGGCTCGACGTTCGCGTCAGCGGTGGCGAAGTGCTGGTGGCAGATCAGGTCATGCTTGCCATCGGTCGCGTGCCGAATACGGAAAGCCTCGGGCTTGAGCATGCTGGTGTCGAAATGGCACATGACGGTGCCATCAAGGTAGACGAGTATTCCCGCACCAACATCGACAATGTCTGGGCCATCGGCGACGTTACCAACCGCGTGCAACTGACCCCGGTCGCGATCCACGAGGCCATGTGCTTCATCGAGACGGCCTTCAAGGGCAACGCGACGGCACCGGACCACGACATCATTGCAACTGCCGTCTTCTCACAGCCGGAAATCGGAACCGTGGGTCTTTCCGAAGACGATGCGGCGAAGCGCTTCCCCGATCTCGAAATCTATCGCGCGGCTTTCCGGCCCATGCGCCACACCTTGTCCGGCCGCGACGAGAAGATGCTGATGAAGCTGGTCGTCGATGGCGCGACCCGCAAAGTGCTCGGCGCGCATATCCTGGGTCCCGATGCCGGCGAGATGGCGCAGTTGCTCGGCATCCCGCTCAAGGCCGGTTGTACGAAGGATGACTTCGACCGCACCATGGCTGTGCATCCAACCGCGGCGGAAGAACTGGTCACCATGTACAAGCCGAGTTACCGGGTGAAGGACGGCAAGCGCATCGATTGAATTTCTCCCTTTCTATAGCGCTCGTTCACACGGGATCCGGTTGCTCGCGCGTAGTGTCGCATTCCGAAACTTCGCCCTTCGAAAAACCAAATGCTTCCACTATGGTGCGCAGCGGACAGGACGCTTTGCGTTCGGTGGAACAGTGCCAGACCTTCCGGAACTGCTGGGCCATCGACAGTAAGCGGGGGGATAGATGGGCGAAAAAACACCACCCAACTTGCCATGCTCGACAATTTCGCGGGAGGATTACCGCGCGCTGTCAGAGTTCCGCTACCTGTTGCGACGTTTCCTGGAGTTCAGCCAGCAGGCGGCACGCGGCGTTGGCCTGCAGCCTCGCCAGCATCAGGCGATGCTGGCGATCAAGGGCTTTCCTGAGGATCGGCCTGTTACCATCGGCGATCTGGCGGAGCGCCTTCGTATCCGCCACCACAGCGCGGTCGAATTGGTAGATCGGCTTTCCGAGGCGAACCTCGTCGTCCGCGAGCCGGATCCGGCCGACCAGCGCCGCGTCTTCCTGGTCCTTACTACCAAGGCCGATGCCTATCTGGCCAAGCTTGCGCATACCCATCTCGACGAGTTGTCGCGTATCGGTCCGCTGCTCAAGCGCATTCCCGTGCGCGAAGGCGGCAAGCGTTAGGGGATAGCGCGGCGTCCGTTACTTCTGGCGCTGCCTGATGCGGGGCAGGCGAAGCCAGCCATCGTTGAGCGGTTCGGGGTTGACCAGAATGGTGGTGAGTTCGGCGGGCAGCGTCGGCACCAGCGGCTTCTTCGAGGTCGTGCCGTCCGCGATGGTGAGAACGCTGTGATAGAACTCCTCGCCGGTTGCCGAGCGCGGCGGCACTGCTTCGTGCATAACAGAGATGACGGTCACGCCGGGGCAGTTGTCCTTGATCGCCTGATGGAAGGCGATCTTGCCTTCCGGATCGAGTGCGCCGGTTGCCTCGTCGAGGAACAGCAGGCCCGGCTGGTGGAGCATGATGCGGGCGACAACCAGCTTCTGTTTCTGGCCGCCGGACAGGAGCTGGTCCCATGTCATGCCGGTGCGTGTTTCGTCGGCCATGAATTCGATGAAATCGCCGAGGCCAGCCTTGTGAAGCGCTGCGGCTGCGCTGGCGTCGGAATGCTTGTCTGCTGCTTCCGGCAGGCAAACGAGTTCCTTCAGCGTCACCTGCGGCAGCTTGACTTCCTGCGCTGCGTAGAAAGTCGTGATCCCCTCGGGGAAGACGATGGTGCCGCCGCCATAGGGCCACAGACCGTTCAGGGCCTTGATCAGCGAGGTCTTGCCGCAGCCGGATTCACCTTTCAGGAAGGTCCATTCGCCGCGCCGGAAGCGCAGTCTTTCGCTGGTCAGGAACGGCTCGGCCTGATGACCCTGATGGTTGAGCTGCAAGTTCTGGATGGTCAGACCGAATACCGGGTTCTGAACCGTATAGCGGAATTCCGAGAGGCCCGACTGGCGATAGAATTCCGCGGGCTTCTGCACGTTCTCGATGGCGTCGGCCAAATCCATCACGCGGCGGCTGTTGGCGCGTAGCGTGGCAATCGCCGGCATGACGTGGATGAACCACGAGCACTGGCTGATCAGTGAATTCACCAACTCGGCCCCGGTAATGTAACCCTTGAGGTCGATGCGGCTATGGATGAAGGGGAGCAGGCCCGGCCCGTAGGCCACGACCCGTGCGCCGACGAAGTTATAGATGCGCTCGAAGGAATCGTAGCTGGCGTTTATCCAATTGAGCTTGCCCCAGGTGCGATCGATGTCGACGTAAAGCCGTTCGTGCATGGCTTTCTGAACGCCTTCGCCGCGCGAGGCTGCGACGTGGAAGCTGCGGCGCAGGAAGGTCGTCAGCTCACCGCGATAACTGCCCTCGGCTTTCTGCATGCGGATCGACAGCCGCTCCAGAAGCCCGCCAAGCTTGATCGCGATGTAGGTGTTGACCGGCACGTATGCGACGACCGCCACGAAGGCCAAAGTGGCGCTGCCGTAGGTGCCGAGGAAACCCAACCCGTAAACCTCGGTCGAAGTTTCGAGCAGCTTCTGTCCGACAAAGAACAGCGACGAGGCAACCGCGATGACGCCCATGGCAAGGCCGATTGCGCCGCCGGTCATGCCCTTGATCGATTCCTGCACGCGCTGGTCGATATTGTCCGGCACGGTGTCCGAGCCGTGCTGCGCGTGAAAATGGGTGTGGTTGTCGTCGAGCAGGGCCTCGTTGAACCGGCCGTTCAGCCAGCCGCGCCAGCGCCGGTGCAAGGTGGCCGATACAAAACTCTTGGTACCGGTGATGCCGGCGTCCTTGAAGATAACGATCGCAACGAGGATCGCAGCGTTGGTGAGCAAGGTCTCCAGCGGCGATTCATTGGCAGCGTCATGATAATAGGCAATCGAGTTGATCAACTCGCCCGAGGCTTCGGCGAACCAGACGCCTGCCTTGCTCGACAGTGCGGTGAAGAAGGCCACGACCAGCGTCAGGGTCCAGGCTTCCGTCCATCTGTCGGAGAACCAGTAGGCCCGCATCAGGCCCCAGAAATTTCGCATTGACGAGACCGGCGTCGGGGAAGTCGGCCTCACTGCGCCGCCATGCTGCTTTCCCGATATTGAGTGCCGCGGTCTGCCGACCCGAATCACGTTTTGCCCAAACCTCTTTTCTATTGTTACGAAGGGTAACACCAATTGATCATTTTCAATTAGTTTATTGACGCCGCGAGGCGCGCAAAGGTTCCTACGTTGCGGTGCTGCAACAGCCCGATTGGCGTAGCCCGGGCTCAGCCTTGCGGCGGATCGTCAAATGGATTCAATCAATTGGGAGGAGGGGATCGGCAAAAATTTTGGTTAACGTAAGGTTAACTGCTGCGGTTGCCGCTTTCGCCTATCTTTCGGATGAGGCTTCGTTTTTCAGCTTCGAAAGCAATGTTCTTTCGAATCGCGCACATACATGATTCCTCGAAAGTCGTCGCCTGGCTCTCGTTGAGTGCTGATTCCGATGCTTCTCTGGCCACGCTTGCTTTGGTCTATCGAGTGTCGTGATCGATGCGGACGCATCGCTCATTGTTACCTTCGGGTGTGTTCTGCACCCTCTATGCACTGCCACGATGTCTCGGAATAGATCCCGGACTGCATTGCCGTCGCTTTGCTCGGCTCGCTTCCGGGATGACGCCGAGAGGTGCGTCGATTCACTTCCCTTCTCCCCTTGTGGGAGAAGGTGGCCGAGCGTTAGCGAGGTCGGATGAGGGGTGTTCCAGCCAGACGAAACCCCTCATCCGCCTTCACTTCGTTCAGGCACCTTCTCCCACAAGGGGCGAAGGGAGGTCGCCGCATACCTATTCATTGCCACGCCCGGATTGCTCCGTCTGGCCATTGTCAAAGAACTGACCTCATCTGAGAGGTCGGGAAGACGGGCGGCCGTTCGGTCGCTCGTTTAGATAAAGTATGCGGCCTTGCGGCCGCCCGTCTGGTGTCTGTCATCCAGTCGACTGGTCCCAAGATCGTCCGATGGGTCTCACCCTGTCGCGACGATCAGGCGATATGCGCCTCCTGCAAGCCACGGGTTCTCTTTCCTTTGTCATGGAAAGCCCGCCGCAGGACGCCGGCCTGTCGGATGCCCTCGGGTCCATTGGCGCCGAACCAATGGGGGGAGGTCACCGCCGCCCTAACCGTTGCCCGGTGCGCAGCCGGTTCCCGCAAGAGCGATGAGGCAGATTATGGGAGAGGTGCGAAGGGGGTGGATAAGTGGGGTGGAGGTTTCCGCTGGGATACGTGACTTGTCCACTCGATCAGAATCTTCACAAGAACCACCCTCTGGCCTGCCGGCACGGCGGATCGACCCTCGCCATGCTGGGGGAGGGCAAGGACGCACCGCCACAATGCCGGGGAGGCGGCACAAATACCCGGCGTGGCAACGATGCAACATGTGCTCGCGGGCGTGGCAATTCCGGGCTAGTATGGAAAAGAGCCTTCATGTATTGAGCCGGAATTCCCATATGGGAGAACTGCGGGCAATTGTGCCTGCCGAAACGAGTGTTGGTACGACAATGACGAAGTGGTCCCCGAACTCCTGGAGAGCAAAGCCAATTCAACAGGTTCCGGCCTATCCGGACATGGATGAATTGAAGGCCGTCGAGGCTCAGCTCGCCAGCTTTCCGCCACTCGTTTTTGCAGGTGAGGCACGCAAGCTGAAGAAGCAGCTTGCCTCCGTCGCAGCCGGTGACGCTTTTCTTCTTCAGGGTGGCGATTGCGCCGAGAGCTTCGCCGAGCATGGCGCGGACAATATCCGCGACTTCTTCCGCGTGTTCCTGCAGATGTCGGTGGTGCTGACTTTCGCCGGCTCGCAGCCAGTGGTGAAGGTTGGCCGCGTGGCCGGCCAGTTCGCCAAGCCGCGCTCGTCCGACAACGAGACCAAGGGCGAGATCACGCTGCCGAGCTATCGCGGCGACATCATCAACGGCATCGAGTTCGACACCAAGGCGCGTATTCCCGATCCGCGCCGTCAGGTCATGGCGTACCGCCAGTCGGCGGCGACGCTCAACCTGCTGCGCGCCTTCGCGCAGGGCGGCTATGCCAGCCTCGAGAACGTTCACCGCTGGATGCTGGGCTTCGTGTCCGACAGCCCGCAGGGCGAGAAGTACGAATCCCTTGCCCGCCGCATCACCGAGACGATGGACTTCATGAAGGCCGTCGGCATCACCTCGGAAACCAACCATGCGCTGCGCGAGACCGATTTCTACACCAGCCATGAAGCCCTGCTGCTCGGCTACGAGGAAGCGTTGACCCGCGTCGATTCCACCTCGGGCGACTGGTACGCGACGTCCGGCCACATGATCTGGATCGGCGACCGCACGCGCCAGCCCGACCATGCCCACCTCGAATATTGCCGGGGCATCAAGAACCCGCTCGGCCTGAAGTGCGGTCCGTCACTGACGCCCGATGGCCTTTTGGAACTGATCGACCAGTTGAACCCGGAAAACGAGCCGGGCCGTCTTACCCTGATTGCGCGCTTCGGCGCCGACAAGGTTGGCGATCACTTGCCGAAGTTGGTGCGCGCCGTGAAGAAGGAAGGCCGTTCCGTGGTGTGGTCTTGCGACCCGATGCACGGCAACACGATTACGGCGGCCGGCTACAAGACCCGTCCGTTCGACCGCATCCTGAAGGAAGTGCAGTCCTTCTTCGATGTGCACCGGGCCGAGGGGACGCATCCGGGCGGCATTCACGTCGAAATGACCGGCAAGAACGTCACCGAGTGCACCGGCGGCGCGCGCGCCATCACGGCGGAAGAGTTGCAGGATCGCTATCACACCCATTGCGATCCGCGCCTCAACGCCGATCAGGCCATCGAGCTGGCCTTCCTGGTGTCCGACCTGTTGAAGAAGAACAACCCGATCCAGCAAAAGCAGGCCGTCAACGGCTGATTGGCTGGATAAATTCTCGCTAACAAAAAGGCGTCCGCAATAGCGGGCGCCTTTTTCATGTCGGCCTGGCTTACATTGGCGAACGCATCGGCCGGAATGGGGTGTAGCGAAGAGGGTGTGCAGGCGCAGGCAGTCTGGTCGAAGGATTAGTCCTTCTTGTAGAGCATCCAGTTCTTGCTGCCCTGTCCGACCATCGAGGAGTGCCGCGTTACCCTGTTGCGGCCGCTGACCTTGGAACGGTAGAGCGCCTGATCGGCCTTCACGTAAAGGTCTTCCGGGTTTTCCGCTTCGGAAGCCATGCACACGCCCATCGACACGCTGACGGTGCCGTAGTTCGTTGCAGTCTGGCTGCTGGAGAACTGCGTCTGCTCGATCAGCTTGCGCAGGCGCTCGGCAATGTCGAAGGTGATGTCTTCGCTGGTGCCTTCGACGATCAGCGCGAATTCCTCGCCGCCGGTGCGGGCGACGAAGACGCCGCGCCTGACGCTGGACTGCAGGATATCGGCAACGGTGCGGATGATCTTGTCGCCGACCGGATGGCCGAACTTGTCGTTGATGTCTTTGAAGCGGTCGATGTCGACGAGGATCAGGGCGTTGAACAGGATGCCCTTGTTGCTGTTGTAGATGCGGGCGATTTCCTTGTCGAAGGCCCGCCGGTTCCACACCTGCGTCAACGGATCGGTGTCGGCGAGGCGCTTGTATTCCTCAAGCTTGGACTTGACGCTTTCGAGTTCCGCGGTCTTGTCGTTGAGCGTACTGGCAACCTGCCTGCCGCGATCGATGGTGGAGGCGGTGGCGACCGAAACGGCGCTGACGATCTTTTGCAGGAGATCGCGCGAGATCGTGGCCCGGTTGGCCAGCCCGCCGGACGTCTCGTCCAGGATTTTGCCGTATTTTTCGACCTGCGTGCGCTCGTTGCGCAAAAGGGACGCGATGTCTTCGAGTTCCTTCGCCAGCACGTCGCGCGCCTGGTCGACAATGCCCTGGCCGTGGTTCTGCGCGAAGAACTGGCGGCCGATGCGGTCGAGATCGTCCTGCGTCGGGCGGCTGCTAAGTTCCACGACAGCAAGGCTGAGTTCGGGATTTGAGCCGTTGAGGGCTTCGTAGAAGATTTCGTAGTTTCGAGGGATGCCGACGACGCCCAATTGGCGCATTGTAGCCACGACCGTCGTGGTCAAGTCTGAGTTTCGGTCTTGCGAAACTGCTGCCGGCTGCATGAACGACCCCCACTCCCTCAGAGCCGGTGGGCCTCTGCAATGGCACGATCACCGGTCGGGGAGCGCATCCCGAAAACTTCTATAAACATTGCGAAGATACGTGCCCCCAAAAGATCGATCTTCACAACCACACCTATAATTCGCCTTGGCTAAAGTTTCCTTAATTCGCCGAAAGCGGAGGGTTTTTCTTCTACCTGAAGATGTAGATCGTCAGTTGGTCGTAGTCAGGACAGCGGCAAATGTATTTGCTGTTAAACAGATGTATCGGATAGCGGCACTTTAATTGTCGGGGATGAGATGATGGCAACAACACACACCGGATCATGCTTGTGCGGCAAGGTGAGGTTCGAGGCGCGTGGTCCGTTGCGCGGCGTCGCCTATTGCCATTGTTCGCAATGCCGCCGACAGACCGGGCACTTCCTTGCGGCAACGAACGTCAATGACGCGGATATCGACATTGAGGGCGGTGATGCACTGGTCTGGTACGCGGCGTCGCGATTCGCAAGGCGCGGGTTCTGCGGCGCATGCGGTTCGGTGCTGTTTTGGAAGCACAACGATCTCGACGAGATTTCGGTGATGGCCGGGTCGTTCGACATGCCGACGGGTCTCAAGGCGGAATGCCACATATTCGTGGCCGACAAGGGCGATTATTACGAGATCGACGACGGTTTGCCGCAATTTGCCCGCTCGACGCCTTCGATCAAGGTTGCCGACGAGTGACGGTTGGAGGATAAGCGCACCGTTTCATCGAACGGTCACAATCCTGCAATTCTTGCTCCCGGCGATACTCAAGGAAATAATCACATGAAGCGGCTGATCGATGCGTTCTTCAACTCCGTGCGGGCGTTTCGCCGGCTGGCCGGCAGCGAAGCCGCATTCCAGCAGGAGCTGATCCTGCTGTTGATCGCGATACCGGTGGGCTGGCTGATCTCCTCGTCATGGAGCGGCTATGCCTTGCTGATCGCTTCGATCCTCGTGCTCATACTGGTTGAAGTGCTCAACACCGGCATTGAGGCGACCTGCGATGCGGTCAGCCGCGAGTTCAACATCGACATCCAGCTTGCCAAGGATTGTGGTTCGTTGGCGGTGCTGATTGCCGTCGTGCTCACCGCCGGCGTGTGGGGGCTTGCTCTTATCGAAAGGCTTGTTGGCGCGCCGATCTGACAGGCGGCTGCTCAACGGAGAGGGGCGTCATGTTGTCTTTCCAGAAGATCCGTGCACGGGCGGCCAGGCGCAAGGGCGGCGACGATGTGCTGATGTCGCTTCTCGGTTCCGCGCCCGACAATGCCGCGGTTGCGCGCATTACCGACGACCGGATCTTGTCGACCATGTCGGAGCGGATTTTTGCGGCAGGCTTCGTCTGGCGCGTCATCGAGCAGAAATGGCCGGGTTTCGAGGAAGCGTTCCTGCAATTCGAGCCGAAGCGGCTTTTGTTCCAGCCGGAAGATTTCTGGCACGACCTTGCCTCCGACAAGCGCATCGTGCGCAATCCGCAAAAGATACGGGCTGTGCGCGAAAACGCTTCTTTCGTCGAACGCGTTTCCAAGGAACATGGCGGTTTCGGCAAGTTCCTGAGCACGTGGCCGGCCGACGACCAACTGGGGCTGATGGCTTATCTCGGCAAATACGGCAGCCGGCTCGGCGGCAATACCGGGCAGTATTTCCTGCGCTGGCTGGAGTGGGACAGTTTCATCGTCTCGCAGGACATGGTGGCGGCGTTGCGCGATGCCGGGCTCGACATTGCCGAAAGTCCGACATCGAAGAAGGACCTGGCCAAGGTCCAGGTGCAGATCAACGACTGGGCGGATGAGACCGGGCTCCCGCGCAAGCACATATCGCGCATATTGGCGATGTCGATTGGCCAGAACAACTCGCCCGAGACGATCCGCGAATATACGGGTGAGTAGAAAGCGGGCATTGCCGGTTGCGTTGCCGCAAGCTAAATCCGAAAGCATGACCAAGAAGACCATTCCCGATACGTTGCGCATCGCAGTGGCCCAGCTCAACCCGACGGTTGGCGATGTGGCCGGCAATCTTGCCAAGGCGCGCGAGGCGAGGGCGGATGCCGCCCGCCAAGGCGCTGATCTTGTGCTGTTCACCGAACTGTTCATTGCAGGCTACCCGCCGGAGGACCTGGTTCTGAAACCTGCCTTCCTGAAGGCATGCGAGCGCGCGGCTCAGGACCTTGCAGGCGATACCGCAGACGGCGGCCCCGGCGTCATCATCGGCACGCCGTTGAAGCGCAAGAGCGGCACCCACAACTCGATCATCGTTGCCGATGGCGGCAAGATCATCGCTGAGCGTTACAAGCTCGATCTGCCCAATTACGGCGAGTTCGACGAGAAGCGCGTTTTCCAAGCGGGACCGGAGGTGCCGGGGCCGGTCAATTTCCGTGGCATCCGGCTTGGCATTCCGATCTGCGAGGACATCTGGGGCGAGCTTGGCGTTTGCGAGACGCTGGCGGAGAGCGGCGCCGAAATCCTTTTGGTGCCGAACGGGTCGCCTTACTACCGCAGCAAAGTGGACATTCGCCATCAGGTGGCCATCAGGCAGGTCATCGAAACCGGGCTGCCGCTGATCTATGCCAACCAGCTTGGCGGTCAGGATGAGTTGATATTCGACGGCGCGTCATTTGCCATTGCCGCCGACAAGTCGCTGGCCTTCCAGATGAGCCAGTTCGAGGACGCGGTTGATGTCACGACCTGGAAGCGCAAGGACGACGGCTGGGTCTGCACCGAAGGCCCGATGTCGAAAATCCCGGAGAAGGAAGAGGCTGACTATCGCGCCTGCATGCTGGGCCTGCGCGACTATGTGAACAAAAACGGCTTCAAGAACGTCGTGCTTGGCCTTTCAGGCGGAATCGATTCGGCGATCTGCGCGGCATTGGCGGTGGATGCGCTTGGCGAAGAACGGCTGCGGGCCGTCATGATGCCTTATCGCTACACGTCGAAGGACTCGCTCAAGGACGCCGAGGATTGCGCCCGCGCGCTCGGTTGTCGCTATGACATCGTGCCGATCTTCGAGCCGGTCGAAGGCTTCATGCACGCGCTGACCCAGCTTTTCGACGGCACCAAGGAAGGCATCACCGAGGAGAACCTTCAGTCGCGCGCCCGCGGAACGATCCTGATGGCGATCTCGAACAAGTTCGGTTCGATGGTGGTGACCACGGGCAACAAGAGCGAAATGTCGGTTGGCTACGCCACGCTTTACGGCGACATGAATGGCGGCTTCAATCCGATCAAGGACCTCTACAAGATGCAGGTCTACGCCATTTCGCGCTGGCGCAACACGCATGTGCCGCCGGGCGCTCTTGGGCCTTCGGGCGAGGTGATCCCGAAAAACATCATCGACAAGGCGCCGTCCGCCGAACTGCGCGAAAACCAGACCGACCAGGATTCGCTGCCGCCATATCCCGTGCTCGACGACATTCTCGAATGCCTGGTCGAAAACGAGATGGGCGTGGACGAGATCGTCAAGCGCGGACATGACCGGGCGACGGTCACGCGGGTGGAAAACATGCTCTACATCGCAGAGTACAAGCGCCGGCAGGCGGCACCTGGCGTGAAGATCACCAAGAAGAACTTCGGTCGCGACCGCCGCTACCCCATCACCAACCGGTTCCGTGATCGCGGCTGATCGAAACGGCGCGATCTTGTAAACCGTGAAAGCATCCGTTACGCCCCCTTCATGACCGTTACAGTCCGCTTTGCTCCGTCGCCCACGGGCCGAATCCACATCGGCAACGCCCGCACAGCCTTGTTCAACTGGCTGTTCTCGCAAAAGAACAGGGGCCGTTTCATCCAGCGCTTTGACGATACGGATATCGTCCGTTCAAAGCAGGAATATTCCGACTCGATCCTTTACGACCTGCACTGGCTGGGCATTTTCCCCGATTCCATCGACTACCAGTCCAAGCGCTTCGATATCTACGACGCTGCGGTGGAGAAGCTGAAGACCGCAGGGGTTCTTTACGCTTGCTACGAGACTCCCGAAGAGCTTGATTTGCGCCGCAAGGTGAGACGCACGCGCGGGTTGCCGCCGGTGTATGGCCGGGAGGCATTGGCGCTGACGGCCGAGCAGATTGCGGAATACCAGTCGGATGGCAGAAAGCCGCATTGGCGCTTCTTGCTGCCGAACTTTTCGTCCGATCCGATGCATCCCGAGCGCACCGACATCCGCTGGAACGATCTAGTACGCGGCGAGGAGACCGTAGACCTGGCCTCGCTGTCCGATCCGGTTCTGGTGCGTGAGGATGGCACCTATCTCTACACGCTGCCTTCGGTTGTCGATGACATCGACATGGGCGTGACGCATGTCATCCGCGGCGACGACCATGTCACCAACACCGGCGTGCAGACGGCCCTGTTCAAGGCGCTCGGTGCCGAATTGCCAACCTTCGGCCACCACAATTTGCTGACGACGACAACCGGCGAGGGTCTTTCCAAGCGCACCGGCGCTCTGTCGATAGAGAGCCTGCGTGAAGCAGGTATCGAGCCGATGGCGATTGCGTCACTGGCAGTGCTTATAGGCACGTCCGAAAGCGTGCAGGCGATGCCGACCATGGCCGAGCTTGCCGACCATTTCGACCCGGCGGCAACCTCGAAATCCGCAGCCAAATTCGATCCCGACGAGCTTTTCGTGCTCAATCGAACCCTGCTTCACCATATGGCGTTTGACGAGGTCCGTGATCGCCTGATCGTACTCGGCGTATCGGATGCGCGCGCCGAGCCGTTCTGGAACGCAGTGCGCGGCAATCTCGACAAACTGGCGGATGCCGGCAAGTGGTGGCGGATCGTCAATGACGGCGTGCAGGACAAGCCTGAATTCTCGGATGAGGATAGGGATTTCCTCAGAGAGGCTTTTGATCTGTTGCCGGATGAGCCATGGGACGTTGCGGTCTGGAAAACCTGGACAAACGCCATTCGCGAAAAGACCGGCCGCAAGGGAAAGGCGCTGTTTGCGCCGCTTCGGCTGGCGCTTACCGGGCTTTCTTCGGGGCCGGAGCTTGCAGATCTATTGCCTCTTCTCGGCCGGGAAGGAACGTTGGCCCGACGACCCTGACCTTTCGGTCTTCGTCGATTTCCCGCTCGACCGGCTTGATATCTTTTGCCGTATCGGGCGCCGGGGCGGCGGGCTTGGTCGGCTTGACCTCGACAATGGACGATCCGGGCCGCGAAATCATCTCCGGGGATCGAGCATCCGGCGTGGTTCCAAACATCGAGGAATCCCTGACGGTGCCGCAACTGCAACTCGGTTCCCTCGTTACGTCCAGCCGCCTGAAGACAAATGCGTTGGGCAACTGCCTGTATGGGCCGCCAGTAACGGACGACAGCATGTCGCTGGCCTTGGTGTCGCCTCTCTCGGAATAGAAAAGTTCGACATTGGTACCGGGACAGGCGGCTTCGCAACGAGCCTGGTCGCGCTGGAAATCGCCGACCGAGGCGATGGTCGACATCGGAAAGAAATAGCCGTCGCAGGTGCGTACGCAAAGCGTGCGGTATTCACCGTCCAGCCGCTGGAACCCGTCGCCACTTCTGCGAATCATGACGCCCTTGTTCAGCGCCTGCTCCTGCCCTTCGACGTGCGGAGGCTCGCCCAGTTGGTCTTCGTCATCCGACGGCGAAGATCGCAGGATGATGACCTGCCCCTTGCGGCAACCATTGGCCTCGAGGGAAGCCATGATGCGGGCATGACCACGACTGCCTGTGTAGCCTGCGCTAGACGCCCGCTCGCGTTGCAAGCTGTCGAGATTGGCATTCATTCGATCGATGGTGCTGTTGATGTCGGCGCAGTCCTTGATCGCATTGCCCGATAGCTGGAAATCGCACTGTTGCTGGCGCGCATGGTCGCGTGCGATCTCGATCTGCTCGACCTGTTCGGCAATCGCGTCATCATATTCGCCGGCGTTGTTTGGAGCGTCGGCAAGCTCCGCTTCGAGTTGGCGGCAGATGTCGGAAGCAGCCACAGCCGGAAGGCAGACAGCGACCATCATCCCGCCCGCAAGCGTCAAGGCAATTGTCAGTTTTCGCTTCTGACCCTGCACTTTCGCCCCATGTTCAAAGCTGTCCACGCGAGGCTAGCGCGCAGCAAGTTAACTACTTCTTTAGGGTCCTTTTTGACCGTGGCGTCGGCTGATCGACGTCCAATGTTGCCTGGGCCTTTTGCGCGGCCTCGACGATGGCCAGCGCGGTCATATTGACCACACCGCGCGATGTGACCGATGGCGTCAGGATATGGGCCGGCATGTCTGCACCCAACAGGATTGGCCCGACATGCAGCGCGTCCATCATCTGCTTGACGGTGGACATCGCGATATTGGCCGAATCGAGATTGGGGAAGACCAAAAGGTTCGCTTCGCCCTTAAGGCGCGAATGCGGAAAGACGCGCTGGCGCAGTTGCGGCGAGAGTGCCGAATCGGCGTTCATCTCGCCATCGCATTCCAGTTCCGGCGCGAGCCGGGCAATGAGTTCCGCAGCGTGGCGCATCTTGGCGGCGCTTGCCGTATCGCGCGAACCGAAATCGGAATGGGACAGCAGCGCGGCCTTTGGCTCGATACCGAAGCGCCGGATTTCCTCGGCCGCGAGCACCGTCATCTCGGCGATCTCCTCCGCCGTCGGATCGACAGTGACGTAGGTGTCGGTAAAGAAGGTGATGCCGCGCTGGGAAATCAGCATGGATAGGGTCGAAAGGTCATTGTCCTTGATGCCCGGCCGCGGCCCGATGATGAGCGAGACGTTGCGCAGATGTTTGCTGAACCGGCCTTCCAGACCGCACAGCATCGCATCGCCATCGCCGCGCTTCAGGGCGAGGGCGGCAATCACGGTGTTGTCGGTGCGCACCATCGTGCGCGCAGCCTCCTGGGTGACGCCGCGCCGTCCCGCCAGTTCGATGAGAAGATCGACATAGTGCCGGTAGCGGGGGTCATCCTCGGGGTTGATGAGCTGGAAATCCTTTCCGGCCTTGATCTTGAGTCCGTAGCGCCTGAGGCGCACGTCGATGACATGCGGCCGCCCGATCAGGATAGGTTCGGCAATGCCTTCTTCGACGACCACCTGCGTGGCGCGCAGCACCCGCTCATCCTCGCCATCCGCATAAACCACGCGCTTGGCCGTGGAGGCGCGAGCCGTCGTGAACACCGGTTTCATGACCAGGCCGGAGCGGAAGACGAAGCGGTTGAGCTTGTCGATATAGGCGGGGAAGTCGGTGATCGGTCGCGTGGCAACGCCGGTGTCGCAGGCCGCCTTAGCGACTGCCGGCGCGATCCTGAGGATGAGGCGTGGATCGAACGGCGAGGGGATCAGGAACTCCGGCCCGAATATCGGTGTCTCGCCGGAATAGGCGCGCGCGGCGACATCGGACGGTTCCTCGCGGGCAAGCGCTGCGATGGCGCGCACCGCAGCCATCTTCATTTCCTCGTTGATCGCCTTGGCGCCGCAGTCGAGCGCGCCGCGGAAGATGTAAGGAAAGCACAGCACGTTGTTGACTTGATTGGGAAAATCCGAACGGCCGGTACAGATCATCGCGTCCGGGCGAGCTTCGCGCGCGGTCTCCGGCATGATCTCCGGCGTCGGGTTGGCAAGTGCCAGGACGAGCGGCTTTTCCGCCATCAGCTTGAGCAGTTCCGGCTTCAAAACGCCTGCGGCAGACAGGCCGAGGAACACGTCCGCGCCCGGCAGGACGTCGGCCAGCGTTCGCGCGTTGGTGTCCTTGACGTAAGGGTCTTTCCAGCGGTCCATTTCGTCGACGCGGCCCTTATAGGCGACGCCGAAACGGTCGGTGACCCAGATGTTTTCTATCCGGACGCCGAGCGAAACGAGAAGGTTGAGGCACGCCAGCGCCGCCGCGCCCGCGCCGGAGGTGACGACCTTGATGTTCTCGATCGACTTGCCGGCGAATTCCAGGCCGTTGAGGATCGCCGCCGCCACGATGATCGCGGTTCCGTGCTGGTCGTCGTGGAACACCGGGATGTTCATGCGCGCCTTGAGCTGTTCTTCCACCTCGAAGCACTCGGGCGCCTTGATGTCCTCGAGGTTGATACCGCCGAAGGTTGGTTCGAGCGCCGAGATGGTGTTGACCATGCGGTCTATGTCCGGCGCATCGATTTCGATGTCGAAGACGTCGATGCCGGCGAATTTCTTGAACAGGACGGCCTTGCCTTCCATCACCGGCTTGGAGGCGAGGGGGCCGATATTGCCGAGGCCGAGAACGGCGGTGCCGTTGGAGACGACGCCGACGAGGTTTGCCCTCGCGGTGTAGTCGGCTGCGGTGGCTGGATCGTCGCGGATTTCCAGGCAAGGAGCGGCCACGCCGGGGGAATAGGCAAGGGCAAGGTCGCGCTGGTTGCCGAGCGGCTTGGTGGCCTGGATTTCCAGTTTGCCGGGTATGGGATGCTTGTGAAAGAAGAGCGCGGCCTCTTCGAGATCCGACCGCGTCGTTTTCGTATTGCCGCCGTTCATGTCACAGCTCCCCTCGCTCGCCATTGGGACCCAGAAGCCGATGCTTTTTATTATAGTCCGGCTCTAACTGTCTGTTTGAGCGCAATCATTTTCGACAGCCAACCGGCGTCACGCTCTAAACACGATGTTGGTACTAGCACGCTTTCGTCAAAAGGCACTCACGTAGAGCCCGCCGTCCACCGGGATGTTCTGCCCGGTCAGGTAGCCGGCGTGGACCGAACAGAGGAAGGCGCAGACCTGCCCGAACTCTTCCGGGGTGCCCAGCCGCTTTGCCGGAATGTCGGCGCTGATGCGCGCCTTGCGCGCGGTCGCGGCGGCGGGGTCCTCGACCGAGCCCGGTTCGTGCGGTCCGCGCAGCCGGTCGGTATCCAGCTTGCCGGGCAGGAGGTTGTTTATGGTGACGTTGCGGTCGGCCACCGTGCGGGTGATGCCGGCGAGGAACGACGTCAGGCCGGCGCGGGCGCCGGACGAGAGGTCAAGGCCGGGGATCGGCATGTAGACCGACAGCGACGTGATGTTGACGATGCGGCCGAAGCCGCGTGCGGCCATGCCATCGACGACGGCTTTGACCAGTTCGATCGGGGTCACCATGTTCTGGGTGACGCCGGCGAGGATCTTTTCGCGGTCGAGTTCGCGAAAATCGCGGAACGGCGGGCCGGCGTTGTTGTTGACGAGGATGTCGGGTTCCGGGCAGGCGGCGAGCAAGGTTTTCTGGACGCTGGGCTCTGAAACGTCGCCGGCGATTTCGGTGACGGTGACGCCGAAACGCTCGCGGATTTCAGCGGCGGTGCGCGCCAGCACCTCGGCGTTGCGGCCATTGACGACGATATCGCAGCCGGCCTCGGCCAGCGCCATGGCGCAGCCGCGCCCGAGCCCCTTGCTCGACGCGCAGACGATGGCTTTGCGGCCGCGAATACCAAGATCCATGAGATGTTCCTTCCAGTTCCTGATCCGGTCACTTGCCTGACGCTACCCTGCGGGCTGGATCAATCGCAACTGTCATACGCTTGTTGCATGAATCGCGGCATAGGCATCACCAAAAGGTGAGATTGCGATGCCCGGCCCAGAACCCCGCACTTTCCGCAGCATTTTCATCTCCGATGTGCATCTGGGATCGAAAGCTGCCAAGACGGAATTCCTGATCGACTTCCTACGCCATCACGATGCCGACACGATCTACCTTGTCGGCGATATCGTCGATGGATGGCGCCTGCGCCGGACCTGGCATTGGCCGCAGAGCCACAACGATGTCGTGCAGAAGCTGCTGCGCAAGGCCCGCAAGGGCAGCAAGATCACCTATATCGCGGGAAACCACGACGAGTTCGCCCGGCAGTTCCAGGGCGTGCATTTCGGCGGCATCGTCGTCGCCGACAGCGTGATCCACGAAGCCGCCGACGGCAAGCGCTTCCTCGTCATCCACGGCGACCAGTTCGACACCGTCGTGCACAATGTGCGCTGGCTGGCCTATCTCGGCGACTATGCCTACGACGCGGCGATGTTCACAAATCGCCTCATCAGCCGCATGCGCAGCCTGCTCGGGCTTGAGTACTGGTCGTTTTCTTCCTGGGCGAAACTGCGGGTGAAGAAGGCCGTCAGCTTCATCGGTTCGTTCCAGACCGTGCTGGTTCAGGAAGCGCGCCGGTCCGAAGCGGATGGCGTGATATGCGGCCACATCCATCATGCGGCCATAGAGACGTTCGGCGACGTCGAATACATCAACACCGGCGACTGGGTCGAAAGCTGCACGGCGGTGGTGGAGCACTTCGACGGGCGCATGGAAATCCTGCGCTGGGCACAGGTAAAATCCGATGCGCCGCCGCCCAGCAACATCCTAGTTCCGATCCGCATAGACGTTCGTGTGCCTGAAGCCGCCTGAAAGGCCGCAGGCACAACCGGCGGTATGACCGTTCCGCCAGATACTGCGCTGTGGTAGATCGACCGAAGCTGCGCCGTCCGGATTCGGGCGGCAGCTTGTCGGATCGTTTCAATTCATGTCCCTGCCGCCGCTTTCGTCAGAACAGCAGATCAGGCCGCGCCATTTCGAATTGCGCATGGCCGCAATCTTCTTCACGCTTCTGATCCCGAACGGCATTTACATCCCGTATTTTCCGCTTTGGCTGACCGAAAACGGCTTTGGTCCCGAAGAGGTCGCGGTGATCCTGTCCGCGCCGATGTTCCTGCGCGTGGTGACGACGCCGTTCCTGACTGCGATGGCCGATCGGGCCAGCGACCGGGCAAATGTCTATATCGCGCTCGTCGCCGCCTCGGTCCTCGTCTCCGCAGGCTACTTCCTGCAACCCACTTATGTGCTGGTTTTGGCCGTATCGCTCGCGTTGGCAGTGGTGTGGACGCCGCATTCGCCGATAGGCGATTCGATTGCGTTGTCGGGGGTCCGGCGCTATGGCGCGAACTATACCGGGATGCGCATTTGGGGATCGATATCGTTCCTTTGTGCAAATCTCGCCGGTGGCTTCATCCTGGCGCACACAGGCGCCCAATCGGTGCCGCTGATCGTATTCCTGTCGTTTTGCGCGGCATTGGTAGCTGGCCTGTTTGCCCCACGCCTCGGCCCACCGCGCCGCGCGTCACCTCTGTCAGCAACAGACATGCAGGTATCTGCGCCGAAGCTCATCAATCCCTATTTTCTCTATTTCGCGGCCGGCACTGGCATTCTCATAGGCAGCCATGGCTTCCTGTACGGGTTCGTGTCGATTTACTGGAAGTCCATCGGCATCAGCGATTCCATAATCGGCCTGTTGTGGGCCTGGGGCGTTGCGGCCGAAATCGGCATGTTCCTGTTCTTCAACAGGCTCTTTGCCTCAACGACCGTTGTGAAGGTGATGGTGCTGGCGGGGGTTGGCGCGGTCGTGCGCTGGCTGATCTTCCCCTTGATCTGGCCTTTGGGACTTGGCGTTGCTGGCTTCTTTGCCGTGCAAACGCTGCACGCGCTTTCGACGGCCCTGATCCTGATCGGCTTGCAGAAGATGATTGCCGAGACCGTTGCCGAGGAGCAGACCGGGGCGGCGCAAGGCATTGCCTATTTCAGCAACGGCTTTTGCACCGCTGCGGTGACCCTTGTTTCAGGGCCGATCTACCACCGGTTTGGGGTGGACGGCTTCTTTGCGATGATAGCCGTAGCCTTGGTGGGCCTGGCGTGCATTGGCCTGGCCGCGCGCTCAGCCCCAAAGCGCGCGTGATGGCGGCGAGACGAGCGATCCCTCATAGGTGAGGCCGGGTTCGCGATCCACCGCGAGCAACAGCGGTCCATCCAGATCGACGAATTCGGCACCTTGTGCCAAAAGCACCGCCGGCGCCATGGCGAGCGAGGGGCCGACCATGCAGCCCACCATGATGCCGAGCCCCAATTCGCGGGCGCGATCCCGCAAAAGCAGGGCTTCCGTCAACCCGCCAGCCTTGTCGAGCTTGATGTTCACGGCATCGTAAAGGCCAACAAGTGCTTCCAGATCGCGGGCTTCGTGAACGCTTTCGTCTGCGCAGATCGGTATCGGATGCGGAATTTTCTTCAGGATGCCGTCGCGCCCTGCCGGCAGCGGCTGTTCGACAAGGGCCACTCCGAGTTCGGCTGCTGCCGCCAGGTTTTCGACGATGTTGTCGTCGGTCCAGCCTTCATTGGCATCGAGGATGATGCGCGAGCGAGGGGCCGCTTCCGCGACCGCGCGGATGCGGACAATGTCGTTGTCGCCGCCGATCTTGACCTTGAGCAGGGGCCGGCCGGCGTTGGTCCGTGCCTGCGCCGCCATCGATTCCGGCGTACCCAATGACAAGGTGTAGGCCGTTTCCAGCGGAACGGGAACGATGCCTAGTCGCTCGGCCACGGAGGTGCCACCGGCCTTTGCTTCCAGATCCCAAAGCGCGCAATCGATTGCGTTGCGGGCGGAACCTGCCGGCATGGCCTTGAGCAAGGCTTGCCGGTCCATGCCAGCGGACAACTGCTCCTTCGCGTTCTCAATCGCCGCGTGAACGCTTTCCATCGTTTCGCCGTAGCGCTTGTAGGGAACACATTCACCCCGTCCCGAGTGGTTGCCGTCGGTGATGATGCAGGTGATGACCTCCGCCTCGGTCTTCGAACCGCGCGAGATGGTGAAGGTGCCGGCGATGGGAAACCGTTCCGCCTCGACCGAAATGACACGCGCCATATCTTTCTTCTCCATCAGGGGCATGCGATGGCCTCTGCAAATCGACAGTCAAACGCCAACGGGTTAAACAGGGCGCCATGTTGACCATTGGCAAACGCGACGCAAGAAGGGCGGCTGCAAGGCAGGCAGATCATATGCCGCGCATCGCGCTGAGCGAGGACGGCGACACGCTGGGCTGCGCGTTTTCCGGCATCTGGACAACGCGCACGGTGGCACATGTCGATGCCGAGATGCGCAAGATGGAGAGACGCAACGGCTTTCAAACGCTGACGCTCGACCTCTCGCGAATCGAAAAGCTGGATACGGCGGGCGCCTGGCTGATCGACAGGCTTCAGAGCGCCAACAAGGCACGTGGCGTCAACGTGACGATGCAGGGAGAAAGCGAAATCGCCGCCATCCTGCTTGGCGCGGTCGGCGACGCTGCGGCCCGGTCCGACGAATCAAGGCCCGAACGCGCACCCAACATTCTCATTCGCGGGCTGGAGGCGGTTGGCCGCCGGGTCTATGAGATGCGCGACGATTTCCTTGCCGCCATGAACATTCTTGGCGCGACCATCCGCGGCGCGCAAATGAAGCTCGGTCGAGGCCACGCGGTCAATCCGGCTGCGATCTTCAACCAGATCGACCGCATGGGTGTGGGAGCAATCCCTGTCGTGCTTCTGATGTCGGCCATCGTCGGCGCAATCGTTGCACAGCAGGGCGCTTACCAGCTCAGCTACTTCGGTGCCGATATTTTCGTTGTCGACCTCGTGGGCGTGCTGGTGCTGCGCGAGATGGGCGTTCTTCTGACCGCCATCATGATCGCCGGCCGCTCCGGCAGCGCGATTACCGCCGAAATCGGTTCGATGAAGATGCGCGAAGAGGTCGATGCCTTGAAGGTGATCGGCCTTAACCCGATTGGCGTTCTGGTTTTTCCGCGCCTTGTGGCATTGGTCATCGCCCTGCCGTGCCTGACCATAATGGCGAACTTTGCTTCGCTCGGCGGCGGCATGCTGGCGGCGTGGCTCTATTCCGATATTCCGCCCGCCGCATTCATCGACAGGCTGCGCGTGGCAATCGATCTCAGTACTATTTTCGCCGGGCTGATAAAGGCGCCATTCATGGCGATGATCATCGGCACGATTGCTTCGGTAGAAGGAATGAAAGTTGGCGGCAGCGCCGAATCTCTTGGCCAGCATGTAACCGCATCCGTGGTGAAATCGATCTTCGTCGTCATCGTGCTCGATGGTCTGTTCGCGATATTCTATGCGGCGATCAATTTTTGAGATGGCGACCGCTGGCGAAACCATGGTGAGCGAAGTTTCCGCAAGCGAGAGCGGCGAGGTCGTCCTTTCCGCGCGCGACGTTACCGTCGCCTTCGACACGAAGTTGATATTGGACAAGCTGACCTTGGAGGTCAGGCGGGGTGAAATCCTCGGCTTCGTGGGCGCATCCGGCGCGGGCAAATCCGTGCTGCTGAGAACCATATTGGGCCTGACCAAGAAGCAGTCGGGCACGATCACGCTGTTCGGCGTCGATGTCGACAAGGCGAGCGACGTGGAAAGGTTGCGGATCGATATGCGCCTTGGCGTGTTGTTCCAGCACGGGGCGCTCTTTTCGGCGCTGACGGTTCAGGAAAACGTCCAGGTACCGATGCGCGAATATCTCGACCTGCCGAAGAAGCTCATGGATGAACTGGCCATGCTCAAGATCGAGCTTGTCGGCCTGCCGGCAGACGCGGCGCGCAAGTTTCCATCCGAGCTTTCCGGCGGCATGATCAAGCGCGCGGCGCTTGCGCGTGCGCTGGCGCTCGACCCCGATATTGTTTTTCTCGATGAGCCGACGTCCGGCCTCGATCCCATCGGCGCGGCAGAGTTCGACGAACTCGTGGTCAAGCTGCGCGATACGATGGGGCTGACCGTCTATATGGTCACGCACGACCTCGATTCGCTTTTCACTGCGTGCGACCGCGTTGCCGTGCTTGGCAACAAGAAGGTTCTGGTGGAAGGCACCATCGAGGACATGCTGAAAAGCGAAGAGCCGTGGGTAAAGTCCTATTTTCGCGGAAAACGCGCCCGTCAGCTTGATCTTGCCGTCCGACAGCAAAGATAGTCAGCCCAATGGAAACCAGAGCCAACTACGTCATTGTCGGTATTTTCACGCTGGCCGCGATCCTGGCCGCGTTCGGCTTTGTCTACTGGACGGCAGCCATCGGCGACCGTGGCGAAACCACACTGCTGCGGGTGCGCATTCCAGGCTCCGCGTCGGGACTCGCTCGCGGCAGCTTCGTGCTGTTCAACGGCGTCAAGGTTGGTGACGTCCGTCGCGTCTATATCGACGTCGACAACCCGACTGTCGCGATTGCGGATACCGAAGTCGACCGGCTGACGCCGATCACCAAGTCGACACAGGCCGACATTGGCCTTGCCGGATTGACCGGGCAGGCGAACATCGAGCTGAAGGGTGCCGACCCGCGCGAATCCAAACTGCTCGATGACGCGGAGGCGCAAAACAAGATTGCGGAGATAACCGCCAATCCGTCCGCCGTGACCAACCTTTTGCAGACGGCGCAAAACATCTTCACCCGCGCCGACAAGGTTCTTTCGCAGCTGGAAGGCTTCACCAGCGACGTGCGCGGACCTTTGACCAAAACCGTCGAAAACGCGCAGAAATTCTCCGATGCTTTGGCAAAGAATGCCGATGGCATCGACAAGTTCCTGACCAGTGTCAGCGCGCTGTCGGAGGAATTGCAGGGTGTGTCGGGCAAGCTTGACGGCACGCTCAAGGCGGCGGAGGGCCTGCTCAACTCGGTCGACAAGGATCGCGTGAAGGAGATTGTCGCCAACATCGATACCTTCACCAAAAACCTCAAGCAGTCCGGGGACCAGTTCGACGGCGTGATCAAGGGCGTGAACACGGCAGTCGCGTCGATCAACGATTTTGCGGAGAAGACGCAAGGCACGCTGGCCAAGGTTGACGGCGTGCTGGACGGGGTCAATCCGAACGATGTGCGCGAAGCCCTGTCCAACATCAAGAGCGCGAGCGAGAACGCCAATAAGGCCGCGAGCGACATCGCCTCGGTTACAAAGAAATTCGGCGACCGTGCCGACGATATCGACCAGACCATCAGCGATGCCAAGCAACTGGCCGAGCGCCTCAACAACGCTTCCGTGCGTGTCGACGGCATCCTGGCCAAGGTGGACACCCTGCTTGGCTCCGGCGAGGCCAATGGCGTGATGGCAGATGCGCGCGAGACGCTGAAGTCGTTCAAGCAGGTGGCGGATACGCTGAATGCGCGGCTGGGCACGATCACCGACAATCTTGCACGTTTCTCAGGGCAAGGACTTCAGGACGTCGAGGCGCTGGTGCAGGACAGCCGCCGCTCGATCAACCGCATCGAGCAGGCAGTGACCGACCTTCAGCGCAACCCTCAACGCATCTTGTCAGGCGGGGACGGCGAGGTGCGCCAGTATGATGGGAGGGTACGACGTTGACATTGCCGTCCAATCACCGCACAAAACCTCCGGTTGAGGGCCATTCCGTGCCGACCGCATGCTTGCATCAGGCGCGGCCGCAGCAGACCGGGGAAACTTCGTGAAGGCTGTCAGAGCTTCTTTCGTGGCCGTGCTGCTTGCTGTCGGGTTTTCCGGCTGCGCGGCGTTGCCCGGTGGCGGGCCAGCGCCGCTGGACACGTTCGAGCTTTCCGCGCCGGCCGTTGAGGCGAAGGGCCATAGCCGCCGCCAGATCCTCATCGCTGAGCCTGCGGCGCTCAAGGCCTTCGATGGCCAGAACATCGTCATCAAGCCGAAGGACGGCTCGATCCAGTACCTGAAAGGCGCCCAGTGGGCCGACCGCTTGCCGCTGATCGTGCAGGCGCGGCTGGCCGAAACCTTCCAGCGCTCGGGAAGCTTCGCCGGCGTCGGCAAGCCGGGCGAGGGGCTGGCGATCGACTATCAGGTCATCGCCGAAATCCGCTCCTTCGACGTGCGTGTCGTCGGAGGCGATCGCGCCGTGGTCGAGCTCTACGTACGCCTGCTCAACGATCGCAACGGCGAAGTCCGCGCAGCGCGGAACTTCACGGCGACTGCGCCCGTTTCGGGAAGCGGCAACCAGGCCTATGTGGCAGCGCTCGACCGGGCGTTTGGCGATGTCGCAACGCAGATCGTGCGCTGGACCGACGCCACGCTATAGCTTGATCAATTCAGTATTCTGAGAAGGCAGCGGCCCGGCCGACCGCTTTGTTTTGTCCGCGTCCAGCTTGCGAGCTTGGCGCGGATCACACCTTGGCGATGATGCGCATGAAGGCGGGCACGTCTTCGCCGAAGCCGACGGTCGCATCGTTGTCGTCTTCGCGATGCCGCTCAGGGCGACCGCCGCGCTGCGGCCTCGCATCGTTGCGGTGCCTCTCGGACGAATTCCTGCGGTCGTTGTTGTCGGCCCGGATAGCCTGCTTGCGCTCGTGGCGCTCGGTGCTTTCCGCCGGTGCCGCTTCGGCAATAACCGATGCCACGGGTTCCGGCTTGGATGCTTCTTCCTTCGGGGCGTCATGCTCGCGACGCGGCTTGCGATCCCGACCGCCGTCTTCCTTGCGGCCGGCCCTGCGGGGGGCACCACGGCCGCGGCGGGGTGCATCATGCTCGTCTTCGCTGACGACGACGGTCGAGAGATCACCGTCATGCCATTCGATGGTCTGGCCGATCAGCCGTTCGATCGCATCGACATATTTGGTGTCGGCGCGAGTGGCGATGGTGAAGGATTTGCCGGACCGGCCCGCTCGTCCCGTGCGGCCGATGCGGTGAACATAGTCTTCCGCGTGGATCGGCACATCGTAGTTGAAGACGTGGCTGACGTCAGGAATGTCGAGACCGCGGGCGGCGACGTCGGAGGCGACGAGTAGCTTCAACTTGCCGTCGCGGAAATTGCTCAGCATGGTCATGCGGGCGCGCTGGTCCATGTCACCATGCAGTGCGCCGGCATTGAAGTCGTGCTTGGTCAGCGAGCGGAAAAGTTCCGAAACCTCGACCTTGCGGTTGCAGAAGATGATGGCGTTCTTCAAGCCTTCTTCTTCCTGCCGGATCAGGTTGCGCAGCACTTCGCGCTTGTCCCAAGGCTTCGTGCCGGACTTGACCAGCCGCTGCGTCACCGTCGTTGCCGTGCTCGCCGCCTTGGCGACTTCGACGCGCACCGGAGCCTGCAGGAATTTTTCCGTGAGCTTGGTGATTTCGGGCGGCATGGTTGCCGAGAAGAACAGGGTCTGGCGCGTGAACGGGATCATCTCGCAGATGCGCTCGATGTCGGGGATGAAGCCCATGTCGAGCATGCGGTCGGCCTCGTCGATAACGAGGATGTCGACGCCGTTGAGCAAGAGCTTGCCGCGCTCGCGGTGGTCGAGCAGGCGTCCCGGCGTTGCGATCAGCACGTCGGCGCCGCGTTCCAGCTTCTTGTCCTGCTCGTCGAAGGAAACACCGCCGATCAGGAGGGCAATGTTGAGCTTGTGGTTCTTGCCGTATTTGACGAAGTTTTCTTCGACCTGCGCGGCCAATTCGCGCGTCGGCTCAAGGATAAGCGTGCGCGGCATGCGGGCACGGGCACGGCCTTTTTCAAGGCGCGTAATCATCGGCAGCACGAACGCTGCGGTCTTGCCTGTGCCGGTCTGGGCGATGCCGAGAACGTCTTTGCCAAGCAATGCGTGCGGAATGGCGCCGGCCTGGATCGGCGTCGGCTGCGTGTAGCCGGCGTCGGCAACTGCGGAAAGTACCTTCGGCGAAAGGCCGAGGTCCGTGAAAGTCAACGCCTCTTGGGCGGTCTGGGTGTCTGAGGACAAATCGATTGCTGTCTTTAGCTTGTTCTGGGAGCGCGGCGGCTACGTTGCGGCCTGCGCCTCGCATACGCGACAATGGGATGCCGATATGCGCAAGTCCGCGATTTGTCAACACAAACAGGCGGAAGTGCAAGGATTGCAGCGTTGTATTCTTAATTCACGCCGCCGATTTTCTGGCTGTGAACCATCAATATCTGAATTGTTCAGTCAGGATTCGCTCGTTCCACGAATGGCTGGGGTCGAAAAGCAACGTTGCCGTAGCTGTCGGCGACTGGCGAATGACGACGCTGGCCACGCCCTTCACTTCGGTGTGGTCGGCTGCCGCGTTCACGGGCCGCTTGTCGGCCTCGAGTATGTCGAAGCGAACGACGGCCCTGTTGGGCAACAGCGCGCCGCGCCAGCTACGCGGACGAAATGGGCTGACCGGCGTCAAGGCAAGCAATTGCGCGTCCAGCGGAAGGATCGGCCCGTGGGCGGAAAGGTTGTAGGCAGTGGAGCCTGCGGGCGTTGCCACCATGACGCCATCGCAACTCAACTCGGCCATGCGCAACTGGTCATCGACGGTTATGCGGATCTTGGCCGTCTGGTAGGATTGACGCCATAGCGCCACTTCGTTGATGGCGAGAGCCGTGATCGTTTCTCCCGCCGTCGTGACAGCCTGCATTTCGAGTGGCCGGATGGTTTCGGAAACCGCGGCACGAATGCGCTCGGGCAGCGCATCCATATGGTACTCGTTCATCAGGAAGCCGATGGTGCCCCGGTTCATCCCGAATACTTTTTTGCCCGTGCCCATCGTTTCGCGCAGCGTCTGAAGCAGGAAGCCGTCGCCTCCGAGCGCAATGACGATCTCCGCCTTGTCCACGCCAACATTGCCGTACTGCGCTGAAAGCTGATGCAGCGCATCCTTGGCGTCTGGCGTGTCAGACGAGATGAACGCGAACTGGGCGGGCGCTTTGGTCATGGTGTTTCGAAGGGAGGTCCAGTTTCGATAGGTTTGCGGCGTAGCATGGGCAGTGACGCCTGCAAAGTGAAACGGATTTTATCCGCTCAAGGTGCGGGTCTGATCGCTGCCTGCCACAAATGGTCACGGCAGTTAAGATTGCTCTTAATTTCTTATAAAGACCCCGTTTGCATGCTAGGCAGAACTGGAAGCCAGGCGGGGGCCTAGCCGACAGGATAACGCCTTGCCGTTCATGCGCATGACAATCGTGCTTCTCCTCATGGGAGTTTTCGCGCTCGCCTTTGCCGGATTGACCCGCCAATCCGATGCGCTGAGCGCAAGGCCTCAATCGACGGCATCGAATTGCGGCGAGGCGGCCGGAGCGCCATGCCCGACAAGACGGGCAATGTAGCCGCGCTCAAGATAGTGCCTGCAAAGAAAAGCCCCGCCCGAGAGCAAAATCGTCGGCTCCAGGGCAGGGCTTGCCGGGATGCCCCCACCACGGCAATGCAATGCTAGCGAGCGTTCGCTTGGCTGAAGCTGAACGAGCCATTCATCTGGCGTTCATCAAAGCTGAGGCCTTGGCCGGCGATAGAAGCCACCGGGCCATGAGATGCACTTGATGCGAGCATGAAGCTGGTGCCCCCGGCAGGAATCGAACCCGCGACCTTCGGTTTACAAAACCGCTGCTCTACCAGCTGAGCTACAAGGGCATCGCGCTCCGGTTAGCATATTTGCCGCTCCAGTAAAGACAAATGTCCCGACGCAGCCGCTTCAGCCACATTCGAGCATGAAAATAGGGCGGTCGCTTCCTACATCCTGTGTTGGTCGCATAACCCCGGAATGGAGGGACCTCGATGATCCGATTTGTCGTGATTGCCTTGATCGTTCTGGCTGTCTGGCTGGTTCTGCTCAACGTCCTGCGGCTGTTGAGGCGCAAAAGCATCGACTGGGCCGGAATCGCGACCATGATCGGATTTGTTGTGCTTGCCTTCTACCTGCATCACGTCACAGGAATCGGGTGGTGGTAGCAAAAGGCGCTTGCGGTTGAGGCAAGGACAGCCGGCGTCAGACCACCTTGCCGCCAATCATCGCGGTTATTTCCGCTGCCGCCTTGCGCACGGCAGGGCCGATTTCGCCCAGGCGCTCGGGCGTTACGCGAACCGTGGGGCCCGACACGGAGACGCCCCCGACAGGTTCTCCAAACTCGTTGAAAATGGCGGCCGCGACGCAGCGCATGCCGAGGTTGCGTTCCTCGTCATCGACCGACCAGCCGCGCGCCTTTATCTCGGCAAGGTTGCGGGTGAGGGCGGGCATCGTTGAAAGCGTCTTTTCGGTGAAGGCTTCCAGTCCCGCCTTCTTGATGATTGCCGCAACGCGCTCTTCGTCCAGGTGCGCCAGCACTGCCTTGCCGATGCCCGACGCATGAAACGCGGTTCGAGTGCCTGGCCTGAAGAATGCGCGGATTGCCTGGTGGGTTTCGACCTGGCTGACGAAAACCACGCAATCATCCTCAGTGACACCGAGGTTCGACGTTTCCCCGGTCTTTTCCATGAGATCCTGCATGACGATGCGGGCGCGGTCGACCAGCTTGCGGCTGCGCAGGAAGGCCGATCCCATGCGGTAGGTTTCGACGCCGATCGACCAGAGCTGCTCGGTTTTGTCGAACTCGACCATGCCGTGGTTCTCGAGCGTGGTCAGCATCCGGTAGGCGGTGGACGCGGCAATACCGGAACTGTCCGCAATCTCGCTCAGCGAAAGCCCGCTGCCTTCTGCCACGATGGCCAGAATGCGCAGCGCGCGGTCCAGCGCTTGCACCGAACCTGTCTCGGCAGAAGCGTTGAATGAGCGCGGTCGCCCGCGCTGGCGTTTTTCGACCGTATCCATTCCCGCATATTGACCGAGTTTTCCGATCGCGCAATGAAAAAATATTTTATTCTGTTTCCAATAGTGTAAATTGAAAAACGAAAAGACTAGCTTATTCAGTATGTTGGGTTGTTTTTCTAGAAATGAAAAATTATTTTGAAAAAATTGAAAAATCGCGTGACGAATGGCAGAGTCGGGTTCATCAAAATCGTCCGATGGAGGATACTGCCATGGCCCGGATGCGCGCCGTCGATGCCGCCGTTCTCGTTCTCGAAAAGGAAGGCATTTCGTGTGCCTTCGGCGTGCCGGGAGCCGCCATCAACCCGCTCTACTCGGCCTTGAAGGCACGGGGCACGGTCCGTCACGTGCTGGCGCGCCACGTCGAAGGCGCTTCGCACATGGCGGAAGGTTACACTCGGGCCAAGGCCGGCAATATCGGCGTGTGCATCGGCACATCCGGACCGGCCGGAACGGACATGATCACCGGCCTTTATTCGGCCTCCGCAGATTCAATCCCGATCCTGTGCATCACCGGGCAGGCGCCGCGCGCCCGTCTCAACAAGGAAGATTTCCAGGCAGTCGATATCGCGGCCATCGCGGCTCCGGTCAGCAAATGGGCCGTCACCGTCATGGAACCGTATCTGGTTCCGATGGTGCTGCAGAAGGCATTTCACCTGATGCGCTCGTCAAGGCCCGGCCCGGTGCTGGTCGACCTGCCGGTCGATGTCCAGTTGGCCGAGATCGAGTTCGACATCGATGCCTATGAGCCGTTGCAGGTCTTCAAGCCAGCGCTGACGCGCGCGCAGGCCGAAAAGGCATTGTCGATGCTGAACGAGGCGGAAAAGCCGCTGATCGTTGCAGGCGGCGGCATCATAAATGCCGATGCGTCAGACCTTCTCATCGAGTTCGCGGAGATCACCGGCGTTCCGGTCATCCCGACCCTGATGGGTTGGGGCACCATCCCGGACGACCATCGCCTGATGGCCGGCATGTGCGGCCTGCAAACTTCGCACCGCTACGGCAACGCGACGATGCTTGCCTCGGATTTCGTGCTGGGTATCGGCAATCGCTGGGCAAACCGGCATACCGGTTCGGTCGAAAAATACACCCAGGGCAAGAAGTTCGTTCACGTCGATATCGAGCCGACGCAGATTGGCCGCGTCTTCGCACCCGATCTTGGCTTCGTTTCGGATGCAGGCGCGGCTTTGAAGATGCTGCTGGATGTCGCCACGGAGTGGAAGACGGCCGGCAAGTTGCGTGACTGGTCGGGCTGGGCCAAGGAGTGCCAGCAGCGCAAGAAGACTATGAAGCGCAAGACCCACTTCGACCAGGTGCCGCTGAAGCCGCAGCGCGTCTATGAGGAGATGACCAAGGCGTTTGGCCGTGACACAACCTTCGTCACCACCATCGGCCTCAGCCAGATCGCCGGCGCGCAGTTTCTGCACGTCTACAAGCCGCGCAACTGGATCAATTGCGGCCAGGCCGGGCCTCTCGGCTGGACGCTGCCGGCGGCGCTCGGCGTTCGTGCGGCGCGACCCGATGCAAATATCGTTGCCTTGTCGGGTGACTACGATTTCCAGTTCATGATCGAGGAACTGGCAGTCGGCGCCCAGCACAAGCTGCCCTACATCCACATACTGGTGAACAACGCCTATCTCGGCCTGATCCGCCAGGCGCAGCGCGGGTTCTCGATGGACTACGAGGTCAGCCTCGCCTTCGAAAACGTCAATGCCTCCGGCGATGCCGAGGCGGGCTATGGCGTCGATCACGTCGCTGTTGCCGAGGCGATGGGCTGCAAGGCAATCCGCGTTCGCAAGCCGGAGGAGTTCGCCAGCGCCTTTGCCGAAGCCGACCGCCTCATGAAGGAACATCAGGTGCCGGTCGTGCTTGAGTTCATCCTCGAGCGTGTCACCAACATTTCGATGGGCACCGAGATCGACAACATCACCGAATTCGAAGAGCTTGCCGAACGGAACGAGGACGCGCCATCCGCGATCCTTTTGCTCGATTGATTCAGTTTGTGAGGAATTACTGCCATGCCACGGTTTTCAGCCAATCTTTCCATGCTCTTCAACGAGTATGACTTCCTTGACCGCTTCGATGCGGCAGCCCGCGCCGGCTTCAAAGGGGTCGAGTATCTCGGACCCTACGATCACGCGCCGGACGTGGTGGCCGCGCGCCTGAACAAGAACGGCCTCAGCCAGGTCCTGTTCAACCTCCCCTCGGGTGACTGGGCCAAGGGCGAGCGCGGCATCGCCGTATTGCCCGACCGGGTCGAGGAATTTCGCGCCGGCGTCGACAAGGCAATTACCTATGCCAAGGCGCTGGGATGCCCGCAGGTGAACTGCCTTGCCGGCATCGCACCGGCTGGCGTCGCCCGCGATGAACTGGAAAAGGTCTTCGTCGCCAACCTCAAATTTGCCGCTGAAAAGCTTGGCCAGGCCGGCATCCGGCTTTTGATCGAGCCGATCAACACGCGCGATATTCCGGGTTTCTTCCTGACCAATACAAAGCAGGGGCTGGATCTGATCGAGAAGGTCGGCTCGCCGAACCTTTATTTGCAATACGACATCTATCACATGCAGATCATGGAGGGGGATCTCGCCCGTACAATAGAGGCGAACCTTGGCCGCATCGCGCATATCCAGCTTGCGGACAATCCCGGCCGTCATGAGCCGGGTACGGGCGAGATCAACTACCCGTTCCTTTACGACCTGATCGATCGCCTCGGTTATTCGGGTTGGATCGGTGCGGAGTACAAGCCGAATGCCGGCACCGAAGCCGGGCTTGGCTGGTTCAAGCCGTTCGCGGGCAAGGGCAGCGTCGCCGCCTGATTGAAAAGACCATCGGAGAAAAACAATGGAAAAGATCGGCTTCATCGGCCTTGGCATCATGGGCGCGCCGATGGCGGGGCACCTTCTGGATGCCGGCTATACGGTTATCAGCACAGACCATAGGTCGAAGGCTCCGGCGGACCTTGTCGCCAAGGGTCTGAAGACTGTTACCGGCAACAGCGCGGTCGCCAAGGCCGCCGACATCATCATCACCATGGTGCCCGACACGCCGCAGGTGGACGAGGTGCTGTTTGGCGAAAACGGGGTCGCCTCGGGTCTGTCCAAGGGCAAACTCGTGGTGGACATGAGTTCGATCTCGCCGATCGCCACCAAGGAGTTCGCCAGGAAGGTGAATGCGCTTGGCTGCGACTATCTCGATGCGCCGGTTTCGGGTGGCGAAGTTGGGGCCAAGGCCGCGTCGCTGACCATCATGGTTGGCGGTGAGGAAAAGCCTTTCGAACGGGCAAAGCCGGTGTTCGAGAAGATGGGCAAGAACATCACGCTTGTGGGGCCGAACAGCGTTGGCCAGACCACCAAGGTGGCGAACCAGATCGTCGTGGCACTGACCATCGAGGCGGTGGCTGAGGCGCTGGTGTTTGCCTCAAAGGCGGGTGCCGATCCGGCCAAGGTGCGGCAGGCGCTGATGGGCGGGCTCGCCTCATCGCGCATCCTCGAGGTTCACGGCGAACGCATGATCAAGCGCACCTTTGCGCCCGGCTTCCGCATCGAGCTGCACCAGAAGGACCTGAACCTTGCGCTGGAGGGCGCGAAATCGCTCGGCGTCTCGCTTCCCAATACGTCGACAACGCAGCAACTCTTCAATTCCTGCGCCGCCAATGGCGGAGGAAAGGACGATCACTCCGGCCTGGTCAAGGCGCTGGAGCGGATGGCCGGGCACGACGTTGCATAGCCGGTAAAGCAGGTGGCGAACGGGTACCCGGTTCCGTTCCCAACGGGGTGCGTTCGCCGCCTGCCTCTATTTCAGGAATTTCCTCGCCGCATAGAGCGCGACGGCGGTGGCGTTGGAGACATTGAGCGAGCGGATGGCTCCCGGCATGTCTAGGCGTGCCAGCGCGGTGACGGTTTCGCGGGTCTTCTGACGCAGCCCTTTGCCTTCCGCGCCCAGCACCAACGCAATTTTCTCGCCCGAGAAGGTCTTTTCCAATTCCGCAGGTCCGTCGGAATCAAGGCCGATGGTCTGGAAGCCGGCTTCGTGCAACTGGCCAAGCGCATCGGCAAGGTTACGCACCTCGATCTGGTCGATGTGTTCGAGCGCGCCGGACGCGGACTTCGCCAGCACGCCGGATTCGGTTGGACTGTGGCGCGTGGTGGTGATCAGCGCGCCGGCGCCGAAGGCGACTGCCGAGCGCAGGATCGCGCCGACATTGTGCGGGTCGGTAATCTGGTCGAGCACCAGCACGAGGTTCGTGTCGCCCAGCGCATCGAGCCGCTTTGGCTTCAGTGGTTCTGCTTCGATCAGGACGCCCTGGTGCACCGCATCGGAACCCGTGATCTTGTCGATGTCGCGCGGCTCGGCAAGTTCCGCCGTGAAGGGCAGGGCGGCAATGTCGTCGATGCCAAGCCGTTCGGCTGCGTTGCGCGTTACCAGTATCGTGCGGATCTTGCGGCTGGGGTTGTCCATAGCTGCCCGAACGGTGTGCAAGCCGTAAAGCCGCACCAGCCCGTCTTCCGCCTGTTCACCCGGCGGCAGTTTGTGGCGTTGACGGAAGGCAGGCGTGCCGCCGGCCTTCTCGTCGCGGTGTGCGCGCCGCAGTTTGGCATAGTGGGAATCTTTTGGCGTTCCGGGGAGTTTGCCGGGCTTTTTGGTATCGTTCATGGCGGTTCTATAGCGGTGTCGCCGTGCTTTGCCTATGGCCGTTGGCTGTGGCACAAAAACTGCGACGAAAAAGGCCTGCTTCGCGGTTGACACTCCAGAACCTTGCGGCCATAAGGCGCTTCGCGGATTTCGGGCTGCGGGAATGTTTTCCGGGATCGGTGAAATGCCTCGCAGCAAGTCTCCGTCGGCAGATTGGAGGAGTGCCCGAGTGGTTAAAGGGGACGGACTGTAAATCCGTTGGCTTAGCCTACGTTGGTTCGAATCCAACCTCCTCCACCACTGCCGGACCGGAGACCATGCGGCGCGGGTGTAGCTCAATGGTAGAGCAGCAGCCTTCCAAGCTGAATACGAGGGTTCGATTCCCTTCACCCGCTCCAGTTCGCTTCCCCACATCGTATCAAATGGACGCGCTGCATAGTTGGCTTCCTGCACTTGCTTGCGCCGCATAGTCCCCGATTCGAATTCGCAGTGTCGACAGGCGAGGTGTTCTTGACCCCAACAATGGCGGTCGCGCCAATTTTCCTTTATGTCCGGAAGCAGTGTTCAGCCCGGCAAGGCTGTTCGATTATAGCAATGGCTGGAGTGCAAGTTCTCGGGGGAGAAATTCGATGAGCAGGAACTTGAAATTTGCTGTTCTGCTTGTGGTATTGGTTGCGGCGGCTCACTTTGTGTTTCTAAGCTGGAGTTGGTCTGCATGGCAGTCGGACTTCAAGAATTACACCTTTGAATTTGCCACAAAAACGGGACTGACACTGGAAGGCGGCGGGCTCGATCCCAGCCTTTTTTCGCATCCAGAGTTTCAGCCACCGATGCAGTCGCAAGCGTATCGCTTGCTAAGCTTTCCCATCGTCAACTATTCGATCAGTACCAATGGCGGAGTGCCAACCCTGACTGCGCGGATCGCGCAGAGCATGGTTTGGGGCTTTGTCGGACTCTGGGCGGCGTTTGCGTTGCGCGGATTGGTGCCGAAGCGGCAGTAAGCCGCTTCTCAACTCCATTTCCGACGAGGGAAGGTCGTGGCAGTTTTGAACCGGCGACTGTCGTCATGTTCGTCTGCACTGCTGTGTCTATTTTAATAGCGAAATCATTCCCTATATTAGGGGCACATCCTCAACCGGACCTGCAACTGATCAAGCCGAACGGGCCCGACCCAGTGGCTTTGGCCAAAAGACGCTTGTGTTTTTGGGCCTTTGTCGCTAATCGCCCGGCATTCGACTGAACCACGGTCCACGCGCCCAAGGAAAGAGACTATGGCAAAAGGTAAATTCGAGCGCACGAAGCCTCATGTGAACATTGGCACGATTGGTCACGTTGACCATGGCAAGACGTCGTTGACGGCAGCGATCACGAAGTATTTTGGCGAGTTCAAGGCGTATGACCAGATTGACGCTGCGCCGGAAGAGAAGGCCCGCGGCATCACGATTTCGACGGCCCATGTTGAGTATGAGACGCCTGCGCGCCACTATGCGCACGTCGACTGCCCCC
>Ga0066256_1000438_pt1 | contig 118226 bp, 105 predicted proteins | sample ThiBio_1000_biof_FD_87107 | JGI IMG/M metagenome (GOLD analysis project Ga0066256, IMG submission 87107) | Wastewater bioreactor microbial communities from Cape Town, South Africa - Thiocy_expt_1000_biof (version 2) | ecosystem: Engineered > Bioreactor > Thiocyanate-remediating >...
GGGGGGGGCGCCCAGCCGCGGCGCGGGGGAGACGGGCAGCGGCCCGATCCGGGCCGACGCCCGGGGGGGGGCGCGGGCCGGTGCCTTCGGGGTGGGGGGGGGGGGGGTGGCCGGGCCGCTCGCCCGCCGCATCACCGAGATCATTCCGATCCCGACCATCGGCATCGGCGCCAGCGTCGCCTGCGACGGGCAGGTGCTGGTGCTGGAGGACATGCTCGGGCTCTCGCCCTGGGCGCCGAAATTCGTCAAGCGCTACGGCAATCTCGGGCCGGGCATCGAGGCCGCGATTCAGGACTACGCCAAGGAAGTGCGCAGCCGCGCGTTCCCGGGGCCGGAACATGTCTATGGCGTGAAGCCGAAAACCGGCGGCTAGGCGCTATTTCCGCGGTTAACGCTTTGATCCGGCTGGCTTTGCCTTGTCGCGGCCATACCGGTAGTGTACGCCGCCGTCACCTTGGGGATTCTGCGCGCGCCGCGTGTCTTGACGGTTTTCATCCGGATTCTGGGTTGGGTGTATTAAGTGTCTGAACTCTTTAGCGAAGTCGATGAAGAACTGCGCCGCGAGCAGCTCAAGAAGATCTGGGATCGCTATTCCGGGCTGATCATCATCGGTGCCCTGCTGGTTGTCGGCGCGGTCGGCGGCTGGCGCGGCTACCAGTACCTGGAAGCCGAGAAGGCGGCGAAGTTCGGCAACGCCTTCCAGGAAGCGGTCGCGCTGGCGGACGAGCACAAGCCCGCGGAAGCCGAGGCCGCCTTCAACAAGATCGCCGCTGATGGCACCAGCGGCTACCGCGCGCTGGCGCGGCTGCGCGCCGCCGCCGAGGCCGGCAAGCGAGATCCGCAGGCCGCCGTGAAGCTCTATGACGGCATCGCCGCCGATACCAGTCTCGACGTCGCCGAGCGCGATGTCGCCCATATCCGCGCCGCCGGCCTGTTGGTCGACACCATGCCTTACGCCGAATTGCGCCCCCGGCTGGAGCCGCTGGCCGTGAACGGCCGCACCTTCCGTCATGCCGCGCGCGAATTGCTGTCGCTGTCGGCGTTTCGCTCCAACGACATGACCGCCGCCCGGCAGTGGATCGATCAGATCATGAGCGATGCGTCCTCGCCGCCGGGCCTGCGTGCCCGCGCCGAAGCCTTGCAGGCGCTGCTGCCGCCGGCGGCGAAGAGCTGATTTCAGAGTTCAGTCGATGTCGAATGGAAAAACGATGCGCTTTTCGCAACGTCTGATCGCCGCCACGGTGCTGGTGTCGCTGAGCTGCGCACTGGCCAGCTGCGGGGGCGGCGTGTCGAGCTTCGACCCGATGGACATGCTGGATTTCCTCGACACCAAGAAGAAGCTGCCCGGCGAGCGCAAGGAAGTGTTCCCGGAGGGCGTGCCCGGCGTGGAGCAGGGCGTGCCGAAGGAGCTTTATCGCGGCGCGCAGGCGCAGCCCGATGCGCCGCCGGTCGCCGAGCCGCCGCCCGCGCCGGAGCCCAAGGTCAGGCACGGAAGCAGGCCGGCCCGTGTCGCGCCCGCGACTGATGCCACCGCCGAGGACGCCGCGCCGCCCGCGCCCAAGCCCGCCAAGCGCAAGAAGCATGTCAGCCCGACCGCGATCCCGCGCGAGGAGTCGGCTCCAGCCCCGGCGCCCGCCGCCCAGACCGCGCCGCCGCCGATGCAGCAGCAACAGCAGCCTCCGGCCTTCCCGGCGCCGCTGCCGAGCGGCAGCTTCCAGCGCTGATCGCCACGCGGCACCCCTTGCCGCGTTCTTTTCGCCCGCCCGCCGTTGACAGAACGTCCGGAACGGGCGAACGGGATCGACCATGTCTTTCACCCTCGCCATCATCGGCCGTCCCAACGTCGGCAAATCGACGCTGTTCAATCGCCTCGTCGGCCAGAAGCTGGCGCTGGTCGACGACCAGCCCGGCGTCACCCGCGACCGCCGCGAGGGACGCGGCCGGCTGGGCGATCTCGATTTCACCATCATCGACACCGCCGGTCTCGATCAGGGGCCGCGCGGCTCGCTGACCGCGCGGATGCAGGAGCAGACCGAAACCGCGATCGCGGACGCCGACGCGCTGATGTTCGTGTTCGATGCGCGCGCCGGCCTGACGCCGAGCGATCGCGCCTTTGCCGATTTCGCGCGGCGCGCCAACAAGCCGGTGGTGCTGATCGCCAACAAGAGCGAGGGCAAGCACGGCGAGGCGGGCGCGCTGGAGTCCTATGCGCTCGGCCTTGGCGAGCCGGTGGCGATCTCGGCCGAGCATGGCGAGGGCTTGAGCGATCTCTATGACGCGCTCGCCGCGCTGATGCCGGAGCCCGTCGTGGACGACGACGAAGAGGCTCCGGATTTCGATGACGCCGAGGGCGAGGCCGAGGGCCGACCGGCGCGCGCCATCCGGGTTGCCGTGCTCGGGCGTCCCAACGCCGGCAAGTCGACGCTGATCAACCGTCTGCTCGGCGAGGAGCGGCTGCTGACCAGCCCCGAGGCCGGCACCACGCGTGACTCCATCGCCGTCGATGTCGAATGGAAGGGCCGCCCGTTCCGGGTGTTCGACACCGCCGGACTGCGGCGGCGCTCGCGCATCGAGGACAAGCTGGAGAAGCTGTCGGTTTCCGATGCGCTGCGGGCGGTGCGCTTTGCCGAGGTTGTGGTGCTGGTGATGGACGCGCAGCACATGTTCGAGGAGCAGGATCTGCGGCTCGCCGATCTGGTCGAGCGCGAAGGCCGCGCCGTGGTCCTTGCGGTCAACAAATGGGACCTGATGGAGCGCGCGCCGAACCAGATCGCGCGTCTGCGCGAGCAGGCCGATCATCTGTTGCCGCAGGTGAGAGGGGCGCCGGTGGTCGCGGTGTCGGGCATGATGGGCGAGGGTATCGACCGCCTGATGACGGCGATCGAACAGGCGTACGCCACCTGGAATCGCCGCATCTCCACCAGCCAGATCAACCGCTGGTTCGAGCGGGCCGTCGCCAACAACCCGCCGCCGGCGGTGTCGGGACGGCGATTGAAGATGAATTATATCACCCAGACCAAGGCGCGGCCGCCGAGTTTCGTGCTGTTCTGCTCGCGGACCGATGCGGTGCCGACATCCTATCTGCGCTATCTGACCAACAGCCTGCGCGAGACGTTCGATCTGCCCGGCACGCCGCTGCGTATCACCCTGCGCGAGAAGGCCAATCCGTTCGCGCATAAGGCGAAGCGAAAATCTTAAAAAGGCGGGCTTTTTCGTTTCTTTCTTGCAATTTGCGCGTGATGCGCGGGGTGCGACCTTTTATGCCTTGTGATGGCGACGGTGCCCTTGGCAATAATTGCGCGCCGTTCATTTACTCCAGTTTTTGAACGGTGGCTCCTGTTTATGGGCTGGGGCCAGCCGCCAGTTGCGAGACTGGCGGCTTTTAATTTGTCTGCTGATCGGTTTGTCCGCCGATGCGCGCCGCGCGCGTCATGCGGATGGCGGATGAAACTGCATGACGCATCTGCTGCGATAGTCATAGAGCTTGCCGGTCTCGGTCCAAAGCGGATCGCATAGCGGCACGATGAATTCGGCGACCTGCTCGGGCGTGTCGAGTGTCGCCGGGTCTTCGCCCGGCATCACCGTCGCGCGCATCCGGGTGCGGATCGGGCCGGGATTGAACAGGTTGACGCGCAGCGCGGTGCTGGCCGTCTCATGCGCCCAGACCCGCACCAACGCTTCCAGCGCCGCTTTCGACGCTGCATAGGGGCCGCGATAGGCGCTGGCCTTGCTGGCCGTGCCCGAGGTGATGAACACCGCGCGTCCGGCGTCGGATTTCTGCAGCAGCGGCTCCATGCAGCGGATAAGCTGGAAATTGGCGGTGGCGTTGATCGCCATCACGTCGGTCCATTGCTTCAGCTCGATATGGCCGAGCGGCGAGGAGGGACCTGCGACGCCGGCATTGCCGACCAGAATGTCGAGCTTGCCGTGGCGCTCGTGCAAGGCTGCGCCGAGCCGCGCGATGCCGTCGAAATCGGTGAGGTTGAGCGGCACTAGCGTGGCGCTGCCGCCGTCGCCGCGAATGGCGTCGTCCAGTTCCTCGAGTCCGCCCTGGGTGCGGGCGACGGCGATCACATGCGCGCCGAGGCGGGCGAGCGTGCGGGCGGTGGCGTAGCCGATGCCGCGCGAGGCGCCGGTGACGAGGGCGATGCGGGAGGCAAGAGGGGTCATGCGGGCGGCCTGTCGCCTCATCCTGAGGAGCGCTGCGAAGCGGCGCGTCTCGAAGGATGAGGCCTCATGGTTCAAGACGCGCTATGCGCTCCTCACCATGAGGGGATGGTCTCGTCAAGGTGTGGCAGGCTCCTGGTTCCGTGCTACACGGCGCCATGACCGCGAAATCTGCTTCATGGCGACTGATGCAGCCCGCCGATCTGCCGGACGTCGGCGTGCTGGCCGCCATGATCCATCCCGACTTTCCAGAAGACGATGCGGTGTTCGTCGAGCGGCTGCGGCTGTATCCGCAAGGCTGCCGGGTGTTCGAACGGGGCGACAAGATCGCGGCCTATGTGATCAGCCATCCGTGGCTTGAGCGAGCGCCGCCGACGCTGAACCAACTGCTCGGCGAACTTCCCGCCGCGCCCTCGACCTATTACATCCACGATATCGCGCTGTTGCCGGGTGCGCGGGGCTCCGGCGCGGCGGCGCAGGTGGTGACGGCGCTGGTGGAGCAGGCGCGAGCGGAAAAACTATCTTCGCTGTCGCTGGTCGCGGTGAACGGCTCGGCCGGGTTCTGGCGGCGGCACGGTTTCGTCGCGGCGGCGGTGCCTGAGCTTGACGCGAAGCTGCGCAGCTACAGCGACGATGCGCAATTCATGATACGCGATATCGCGATCTGACCGCCTCGCGACGGCACCGTTCGACGCGAATGCGCCGCGCTCAGCTCGCCTCGGCGAGCAGCGACAGCTGCCGCGGCGAGGTCTCGGTCTTGCTGTGGTCGGTCAACTGCGTCGGATAGGCGCCGGTGAAGCAGTGGTCGGAGAACTTCGGATTGGCCGGATCGCGGCCCGGCTCGCCGACCGCGCGGTACATGCCGTCGATCGACAGGAACGCCAGCGAGTCCGCGCCAATGATGTCGCGCATTTCCTCGATGGAGTGGGTCGCCGCCAGGAGGCCGGCGCGGTCCGGCAGGTCGATGCCGTAATAATCGGGATAGAGGATCGGCGGCGAGGCGAGGCGGAAGTGCACTTCGCGCGCGCCGGCATCGCGCATCATGCGCACGATCTTGCGCGAGGTGGTGCCGCGCACCAGCGAGTCGTCGATCAGGATGATGCGCTTGCCCTCGATCGCGGCGCGGTTCGGCGCGTGCTTCATGCGCACGCCGAGTTCGCGCACGCTCTGGGTCGGCTGGATGAAGGTGCGGCCGACATAGTGGTTGCGGATGATGCCGAGCTCGAACGGCACGCCGGAGACCTGGCTGTAGCCGATGGCGGCGGGCACGCCGGAATCCGGCACCGGCACCACCACGTCGACATCGACATGGCTCTCGCGGGCGAGCTGCGCGCCAAAGCCCTTGCGGACTTCGTAAACGGAACGCCCGCCGACGATGGAATCCGGGCGGGCGAAATAGATGTACTCGAAGATGCAGGGGCGCGGCGGTTGCGGCGGGAAGGGTTTGTGGATCTCGGTGCCCTTCTTGTCGAACACGATGATCTCGCCGGGCTCGATGTCGCGGACGTATTTCGCGCCGATGATGTCGAGCGCGCAGGTCTCCGAGGCGAGGATCGGGCAGCCGTCGAGTTCGCCCAGCACCAGCGGGCGGATGCCGAGCGGATCGCGCGCGCCGATCAGCTTCTTGTTGGTCAGCGCCACCAGCGCGTAGGCGCCCTCGATGGCGCGCAGCGCATCGATATAGCGCTCGATGAAGCGGCCGCGCCTGGAATGGGCGACGAGGTGGAGAATGACCTCGGTGTCGGTGGTGGACTGCATCATCGCGCCCTGGCGGATCAGGTCGCGGCGCAGGCTGAGGCCGTTGGTGAGATTGCCGTTATGGGCGACGGCGAAACCGCCGGCATTGAGTTCGGCGAACAGCGGCTGGACGTTGCGCAGGATGGTGCCGCCGGTGGTGGAATAGCGGACGTGGCCGACGGCGGAATCGCCGGGCAGGCGGGCGATCACGTCGCCGCGCGAGAAGGTGTCGCCGACCAGGCCGAGACGGCGTTCGGAATGAAAGCGCTGGCCGTCGAAGGTGACGATGCCGGCGGCTTCCTGGCCGCGATGCTGCAGGGCGTGAAGGCCGAGGGCGGTGATCGCCGCCGCCTCGGGATGACCGAAAATGCCGAACACGCCGCATTCCTCGCGCAGCGTGTCGCCGTCGAGGAGATCGTCGAGATCGAGGTTGGTTGCGGAGGGGGTGGGCTGTCGGGCGCTGCCATCGGGTTGGCTGTTCATGTCATCCACCACACGTCTCCGCCGGATCAAGTGCTTCATGTATCCGAAAACCCCGCCGGGATTCCGGTCTCATGCCGCTAGAGTTAACGCCACAGTTAACTAACGCCCCGTCGCCTTGCCATCAATCAACGATTTGAGGCTGTCTCGGGTCGATTTCGCATAGCCATCATTCGCCGGCGCATCCCCAGAGCGGTTGTCGGGAGCGGCATCGGTCGGCTCCTCGTCCGGCTTGGATTTCTTGAACCTCTTCAAGATGGTGTTTTCGGGGTCGTCCGGCAAGAGGCCCATCAGCCAGTCGCCGGTTCCTTGCAGCACCGTGCGGGATTTGGCCGAGCGGACCCAGTCCGGCTGCTGCTTGTCGGGGACCAGCCAGGCGAAGAACACGAAGGCCACCACCATGATGAGCAGGCCGCGGGCGAGGCCGAACAGGAAGCCGAGGGTGCGGTCGAGCGCGCCGATCCGGGAGTCTAGGATCATGTCGGAAATGCGCACCGTCACGATCGAGACCACGATCAGCGTGACGATGAACACGCCGGCGATCACCGCGATGGTCGCGACCGTGTCGTTGTTGAAATAGCTTTTCGCGGTCGGCAGCAGCTTCTGGTAGGCGTAGAGCGTGGTCAGCGCGGCGGCGCCCCAGGCCGCGATCGACAGGATCTCGCGCATGAAACCGCGGATCATCGCCAGAAGACCGGACAGCAGCATCACGGTCAGCACGATCATATCGAGAAGCGTAATGGGCATTTTTCCGGTCGGACCCGCTTGGTGACGACGCGCCCGAATCGGGCGGAACCATCCTGACTAACGTGACGGCGATATCGCCGGGCCTGCAAGGCCCGCGCGGCGTTGTATAACGTTCGATTTTCGCAGCGTCACGCGCATGGGACCCTTGCAGCGGCCGAATCGGAACAATCCGGTGGATTTTTTGCCGTCTGTGGCTTTGGCGCGCGCGATTTTCGCGACGTCAGGCGTCTTCGCGCGATTTGCGCGCCTTGCCGCGCGCCGCGATCTCGGCGACCAGCGAGGTCAGCGAGCCGACGCTGGTGAGGCTGAGACCGGCATCGCCGCCGCCTTTCTCGCCGCGCGCGGCCTCCGGCAACACAGCGCGGCCAAAGCCGAGCTTGGCGGCTTCCTTCAGCCGCGCGGTGGTCTGGGCCACCGGACGCACCGCGCCGGACAGCGAGATTTCGCCGAAATAGACCGCATCGACCGGCAGCGGCGCGTTGGCCAGCGACGACACCAGCGCGGCGGCGGCGGCCATGTCGGCGGCCGGCTCCTGAATGCGCAGGCCGCCGGCGACGTTGAAATAGACGTCGTAGCCGGACAGCTTGACCCCGCAATGCGCCTCCAGCACCGCCAGCACCATCGACAGGCGGCTCGAATCCCATCCCACCACGGCGCGGCGCGGCGTGCCGAGCGAGGTCGGCGCCACCAGCGCCTGCAACTCCACCAGCACCGGCCGCGTGCCCTCGATGCCGGCGAACACGGCGGTGCCGGGACTGCCGAGATCGCGCTCCGACAGGAACAGTTCTGACGGGTTGGAGACCTCGCGCAGGCCGAGGCCCGTCATTTCGAACACGCCGATTTCGTCGGTCGGGCCGAAACGGTTCTTCACCGCGCGCAGGACGCGGAATTGCTGCGAGCCTTCGCCCTCGAACGACAGCACGGCGTCGACCATGTGCTCGACCACGCGGGGGCCGGCGATCTGGCCGTCCTTGGTGACGTGACCGACCAGGATCAGGGCCGCGCCGGATTTCTTGGCGAAGCGAATGAGCGCCTGTGCCGAGGCGCGGACCTGCGTCACGGTGCCGGGCGCGGAATCCACCGTGTCGGTCCACATGGTCTGGATGGAATCGATCACCACGAGGCGGGGCGGCTTGCCTTCCGAGAGCGTGGCGATGATGTCCTCCACCGAGGTCTCGGCGGCAAGCTGCACGGCGGCGTCGGCGAGGCCGAGCCGCGCCGCGCGCAGCCGCACCTGCGCGATGGCTTCCTCGCCGGAGATATAGACGGCGCGGTGGCCGGCGCGGGCCAGCAGGCTGGTGGCCTGCGTCAGCAGGGTCGATTTGCCGATGCCGGGATCGCCGCCGACCAGCAGCACCGATCCGCGCACGAAGCCGCCGCCGGTGACGCGGTCAAGCTCGCCCATGCCGGAGGGCAGGCGGGGCGCGTCCTGGCTCGCGCCGGCCAGGCTTTCCAGCGGAAACACCCGACCTTTGCGCTTGGGCCGCAGATTGGCGGGCATCGAGGACGTGCCGGAGACGTCTTCCTCCGACAGCGTATTCCACTCGCCGCAGCCCTCGCACTTGCCCTGCCACTTGTTATAGGCGGTGCCGCAGTTCTGGCAGACGAAGGAGAGAGCGGCGGCGCGGGCCATGGAACGGGTTATCCTGAACGGGATTTCTTGTTCTGTTTTTGTTCCTTATTTTTTTCGGGAAGTCAACTGCGGCGGCCGTGCGGTCGGGGCCACGCTGGTGAAGTCGGGCCCTCAGGCCTCGCCCTTGTAGATCCGCACATAGCGGCGGCCGAGGCTGGTCAGCACCTCGTAGCCGATGGTGCCGAAATGGTGCGCCAGTTCGTCGACGCCGATGCCGTCGCCGATCAGGGTGACGAAATGGCCGCGCCGCACCGCGCCGTGCGGCACATCGGTGATGTCGATGGTCATGAGGTCCATCGAGATGCGGCCGGCAAGTGGGCAGCGATGGCCGGCGACCATTGCTTCGGCGCCGCGTGTGCCGTCGACGCCGCTGGCGGCGCGGAAATATCCGTCGGCATAACCGGCGGTGACGATGGCGAGCCGGCTGTCGCGGCGCGCGGTCCAGATACCGCCATAGCCGGCGGTCTCGCCTTTGGGCACGTTGCGGATCTGCTCGACGCGGACCTTCAGGTTGATGACGGCCTGCATCGGCGAGTCGGCTTCCGGCGTCGGGTTGACGCCGTAGAGCGCCGCGCCCGGCCGCACCACGTCGAAATGGAAATGCGAGCCAAGGAAGATGCCGGAGGAGTTGGCGAGCGAGGCGGGCACGCCGGAGAATTCGGACGCGATCTCGCGGAAGGCGGCGACCTGCCGCGCATTGGCGGGATGACCGAGCTGTTCGGCACTCGCCAGATGGCTCATCACCAGCGAGATGCCGTGATCGCCCTTGCGGATGCGCGGGATCAGCGCCTGCGCGTCTTCCGGCGTCAGACCGAGGCGGTGCATGCCGGTGTCGATCTGGATCGCGGCCGAGCCGATCCAGCCGCTAGTGCGGCGGAAGACGTCCCATTCGGCAAGCTCGCCGAGATCGCCGATCACCGGACGGGCGTCGATCTTCGCGAAGGCGTCGCCGCAATTGGAGAAGAAGCCGTCGAGCACGTAGATCGCGGCTTTCGGCGCGGCGGCGCGCGCGGCCTTCGCCTCGTCCAGCGTGGCGACGAAGAATGTCTTGCAGCCGGCGGCAACGAGGCGGTGCGTCACCTGCGGCAGGCCGCAGCCATAGGCATCGGCTTTGACCACGGCGGCGCATTCGGCCGGTATCGCGCGGCTCTCCAGCGTCTTCCAGTTGGCGGCGATGGCGTCGAGATCGATGGTGAGCACGCCGGGCGTGGCCTCGAGCGTGCGCGCGTCGGGCGCCCTGGCGCTCGATTCGGAAACCGTCTTGGGATCGGACAATATCGTCATGAGATGGAAAGCGGCTGGATCATGTCGCCTTCATATCATATTCGCGCGGCGAGACGATCAAATCCGGTCGGGCAGATGCTGGCCCTGATCGAGATCGGCGAAACGGGTGACGCTGGCGTCGAATTGCAGTTCGATGGTGCCGGTGGGGCCGTGGCGCTGCTTGCCGATGATGACTTCCGCCTTACCGTGCACGAGTTGCATCTCGGTCTGCCACTTCTCGTGCTCCGGCGTGCCGGGGCGGGGCTCCTTGTTCTGCAGGTAATATTCCTCGCGGAACACGAACAGCACGACGTCGGCGTCCTGCTCGATCGAACCGGATTCACGCAGGTCCGCCAGTTGCGGACGCTTGTCGTCGCGCGCCTCGACCTGACGCGAGAGCTGCGACAGCGCGATGATCGGGACGTTCAATTCCTTCGCCAGCGCTTTCAGGCTGGTGGTGATCTCGGTGATTTCCTGCACGCGGTTGTCGGAGCGTTTGCCGGAGCCGGACAGAAGCTGGATGTAGTCGATGATCAGAAGGTCGAGCCCCTTCTGTCGCTTGAGGCGGCGGGCGCGCGCCATCAATTGCGCGATCGACAGGCCGCCGGTGTCGTCGACATGGAACGGCAGATGTTGCATCTCGATGGCGTGATCGCGGATCTTGTCGAAATCGTTTTCGCTGATGCCGCCGCGGCGGATCGAGCTCGACGAGATGCCGGTGCGCTCGGACAGGATACGGGTGGCGAGCTGCTCGGCCGACATTTCCAGCGAGAAGAAGCCGACCACGCCGCCATTGACGGATTTCATCGTGCCGTCGGCCTGGGTCTCGCCGCGCCAGGAGCGGGCGACATTATAGGCGATGTTGGTGGCGAGCGCGGTTTTACCCATCGCGGGACGGCCGGCGAGAATGATCAGGTCGGACGGCTGCAAGCCGCCCATCTTGGTGTCCATGTCGCGCAGGCCGGAGGCGAGACCGGACAGGTTGCCGTCGCGCTTGTAGGCGGCGGCCGCCATGTCGATCGCGACCGCGAGCGCCTGACCGAATTTCTGGAATCCGCCGTCATAGCGGCCGGCTTCGGCCAGCTCGTAAAGACGGCGCTCGGCGTCCTCGATCTGGGCGCGCGGCGCGAAATCCACCGGCGCGTCATAGGCGACGTTGACCATGTCCTCGCCGATGCGGATCAGGTCGCGGCGCAGCGCGAGGTCGTAAATCGTGCGCCCGTAGTCGTGGGCGTTGATGATGGTGGTGGCTTCGGCGGCGAGGCGGGCGAGGTACTGGCTGACCGTGATGCCACCGAGGTCGGTGTCGGCCGGAACGAAGGTCTTCAGCGTCACCGGCGTCGCGACCTTGCCGGCGCGGATGATGCTGCCGGCGGTCTCGAAGATAAGCTGATGGATCGGCTCGAAGAAATGCTTCGGCTCGAGAAAGTCGGAGACCCGGTAGAAGGCGTCGTTGTTGACCAGGATGGCGCCCAGAAGGCTCTGTTCCGCTTCGATGTTGTGGGGCGCGGTCCGGTAGGCGGCGGCGCCGAGGTCAGGCGTGAGCTTGACAATGTTCGAGTCGGAGAGGGCCATGTCGCGACGGTGCGCTTTCTTTGAGTCAAATGGGAGGCACTTATCTGCCACCGGCAGTGTGCCGGGAGAAAGCCGCTTGTCGTCTTATGCCCGATTCCCACACCGTTTGATCAGGATCACGATGGACCGGAGTCGATTCCGCTTGCTTTTAGATTTGTGTCATTCGCCGGCGAGTTGCAGCCGCGGTCCGCGGGAGGCTTCAAGGCGGCGCAGCCGCCGTTCCTCGTGGCCGATATAGTCGCGAGTGATGGGAACGACGCCCTGCCGTTTGCTGAGCTGGATCTGGAACACCATCATGTTCTGCTTGCGGAAACTCATCTCGGACGAGGCGAGATAGAACTCCCACATCCGCACGAAGCGTTCGTCGTAAAGCAGCGCCGCTTCCTCCCGCCGCGCCAGGAACCGCTCGCGCCAGGCCTTGAGGGTTTCGGCGTAGTGCATGCGCAGGATTTCGATGTCGTTGACCAGAAGCCCGTTGCGCTCGATCGCCGGCAGCACCTCGGACAGCGCCGGGATATAGCCGCCGGGGAAAATGTATTTGGCGACCCAGGGGTTGGTGATGCCAGGCGGCTCCGGTCGCCCGATGGCGTGGATCAGCGCGACGCCATCGTCGGTGAGAAGTTCGGCGCAGCGTTTGAAATAGGTATCGTAGTATTTGGCTCCGACATGCTCGAGCATGCCGACCGAGACGATGCGCTCGAACGGGCCGGGGATGGCGCGGTAATCTTCCAGCAGGAACTGCGCCTTGCCGGACAGGCCCTTTTCCCCGGCGCGGGCGGTGGCGACATGGAGCTGCTCCTGCGAAAGCGTGACGCCGGTGACGCTCGCGCCGGTCATCTCCGCTACATAAAGGCCGAGGCCGCCCCAGCCGCAGCCGATATCGAGCACGCGCTGGCCGGGCCGCAGCAGCAGCTTGGCGGCGAGGTGCCGTTTCTTGGCCAGTTGGGCGTCGTCCAGCGTGGCGTCGGGATGCTCGAAATAGCCGCAGCTATATTGGCGGTCGGCGTCGAGGAACAGCGCGTACATCCGCCCGTCGAGATCGTAGTGCCGTTCGATATTGGTTTTCGAGCGCCGCAGCGAATTGAACTGCTGCCAGCCGCGGGCGAGGTATCGCAGTCCGTCTCGCAGCTTGACCCAGCGCGGCATGTCGAAGGGCTGGGCCAGCGCGATCGCCAGAAGGTCGGCGATCGAGCCGCGCTCCATCACGAACAGCCCGTCGGTATAGATTTCGCCGAATGCGAGTTCAGGGTCGATCAGGAAGCGCCGTTCGGCCGCCGCGGTGACGAACCGCGCTGCGACGTTCTCGCCGCTGCCGTCGCCACAGGTGAAGGTATATCCGCTGCTGGTGGTGAAGGTAACCGACCCCGTGCGGATGAAGCGTGACAGGAAGAGTTGCAGCAAACGGTCCATGGACATCATCCACTGATCCATTCGATGCGACGGCGTCCGTCACCGTGCCGTCGCTTTCTGACGTCTTCGGTAAGGTCTTCGGTCGAGGGCTGATTTTTTAACGGATCGGCCGATTTTGCAATGCTTCTGGCGCAGAACTGTTCCCTGTTCTTGGCTCACGGTTTTGCGACATCTCCATGCTTCCATTCGTCGCATAATCCGTTAATGGTGGCCCCGACACACACAAACCTGCCTCCAGGTGCTTCAGCGCGCTTCGTCGAGGCTTTCTGGAGAACGCGGATGTTGAGCCGGGCGCTCATTTCGGCGGCGGCGACGCTTCTGATCTTTCATATGGCGACGGGTCCGGTCGCTGCCCAGAACCTCGAAGCCGGCAAGAGCCCTTCGCAACTGTTCTCGGCAACTTGCGCGCTGTGCCACAAAAGCTCGCGCGGCCTGTTGAAAACGGTGCCACCCGGGTCGCTGCCGGGCTTCCTGCGCCAGCACTACACCACCAGTGCCGACATGGCGGGGGCGCTCAGCGCTTACGTGCTGTCGAACGGCGCGGCCGACAGGCGCGTGGGCGAGGGCAATCTGACCCGTCAGGGCAAGGAATCGCGCAGCGGGCCGAAACCCTCGGCCGAGCCGGAGGCCAAGCCCGAGCGGCGCTCGCGCGAAGCGCGGCGGCCCGATGTCGAGCGACTGGAGGAGGTGCCCGGTGCACCGCCGGCCGCGGACGAGGCGCCGGCGGAGGCTGCGCCGAAGGGCAGGAAATCCAAGCACGAGAAGCGCAAGCCGCCGGCCGCTCACGCAAAGGGTGAGCCGAAAGCCGCACCTGCCGATGCGAAGCCCGAGACGCCTGCGACGGCGCCGGACGGCGATGCGAGGACGGCCAAGACCGACAGCGGTGCGCCGGATGCGGGCAAGGCCGAGGACGGCAAGGCGCCGGCCGCCAAACCTGAAGCCGGCAAGCCTGACGTAAGCAAGCCCGAGTCGGGCAAGCCTGAAGCGCCTGCCGCCGATTCGGCCAAACCTCAGTCGGTTAAACCCGAGTCGGCCAAACCCGAGTCAGCCAAGTCCGAGGCTGCAAAACCGGGCGACTCCAAGCCGGCTGATTCCGGCGAGGCAGGCGGCACCGCGACACGGCCCGATCCGGTTCCGGCCGTGACCCCGGCGCCGAAGGAGACGCCTGCGGGCGGAGCCGGTGACACCTCGGATGCGGCCGCGAAGACCGCCGAAGCTCCGGCGTCGAACATGCCGGTGTTCAAGCTCGATGAGCCGCCGCCACCGCCTCCGGCCCCTGCGCGCGAGCCTGCGGGACCCCCGGTTGCGCCGATTTCCCAATAGGTTGGCGCGGTCAATTCGAGCCGTTTAGGAGGGGCTGACCGCCGCCGCGACCACCGAATCGCTCCCGCTTTCGGCAGCGGGGCGAGCGTGGTTCTGACGCTGGCGGTCTCGCCTCGATCGCCACCGCGACCCACCGCCGACCCCAAATAAAAAGCCCGGCCTGAACGATCAGGCCGGGCTTCGTTGGATTGGCGCAGGTCCGCCGCTTATTTCTCGGCAGTCTCGGCCGGAGCTTCCTCGTCCTCGTGCTCGGCTTCCGGATCGAAGAACTCGCCGGCGGCGGCGATCGCCTCGGCGGCGGCGTCACGGTCTTCCTGACGGCTGTTGACGTCCTCGCCGCGGTTGATGCGCTCGGCTTCCGCCTGGCTACGCGCCACGGTGACGGTCACGCCGACCTCGACTTCCGGATGCACGGCGATCGCGACGCGATGCTGGCCGATCTCCTTGACCGGGGCATCGAGCAGCACCTGCTGACGGTTCAGCGACACGCCGTCCGCCTCCAGCGCCGCCATGATGTCGCGCACCGAGACCGAGCCGTAGAGCTGGCCGCTTTCCGAGGCCTGGCGGATCACGATGACGTTGCGGCCCTCGATCTTCTCGGCGACGCCCGCGGCCTCGCTCTTGGCCTTGAGGTTCCTGGCCTCGAGGTCGGCCTTCATGCCGTCGTACTTCTCGCGGTTTTCCTTGGTGGCGCGCAGCGCCTTGTGGCGCTTGAGCAGGAAGTTGCGGGCAAAGCCGTCCTTCACTTTGACCACGTCGCCCATCTGGCCGAGTTTGGCCACGCGCTCCAGCAGAATGACTTCCATGTTCGATCTCCTTCGTTGTCTGGTGATGTGTTGTGTTCTGTCGTTAAAGTGGTGCCTGAGGTCAGGTCGGTGGTGGTAATTGATTGTGCCGCTGCCAGTAGCGGCGGCGGATTCCAAACGCGGCGTCGGCCAGTCCGAGAATGATCGCGCCGACCAGCGGCCAGCCGATCAGCATCGTGGCCGCGTACATGCCGACCAGCATCATCGCGCGGCCCGAGACCGTCTGGGTCAAAGTGTGGACCACCGCAAAGCCGGTCATGCCGTAGACCATCAGCAGCGCGGCGCTGAAGATCTGCGCGAGAATCGCGATCAGGCCGCCGGCGAGGCAGAGCAGGATCGCCACGCCGAGGGCGGCGAGCGCCGTGGCCGGCAGTTGCACCATGCGCAGGTCGGGCCAGGGGCGCTTCAGGCGTTGCGAGGTCGCGGTGATCTTGGCCGCGAGCCACAGATTGAGGGTCAGCGTCGCGGCTGCGATCAGCGTCGCCGCGCCCGGCGCGAGGGCCGCCAGCGCGTTGACGGTGCGGTTCACCGATTCGTTGGCGAGGTGCTCGTTGCTGATGCCGCCCATGCGGATCAGCACGTTGCGCAGGCCGGCGTGAATGGTTTCGGCATCGGTGCCGAGCGTCAGCATCGCGCTCACGGTGGTGATCGAGGCGAATATGGCGATCCACACCAGCAGGCGGCCGATCGGATACCAGTCGAGCGCGGGCGCGAGACCGGCAAGCTGCGGATCGGAGGACACCGGCCGTGCCAGCAAAATCAGGTGCCCGAGCCACCAGGCCGGCAGTGCCACGGTGACCGCGAAGGCCGCGATATAGGGCAGTCCGAACACGCCGCCGACGCCGAGCGCGCCGATCAGGCCGCCGATCGCGGCGGTGCTCGAGCCCCAGCCGAGGCCGACGGTCATCAGCGGCAGCGGGGCGAGATAGAACAGCAAAAGCGAGATCGCCGCCCCCGAGACAATCGATGCGAACATCGTTGCCGAGGCGAGACCCGCCGCCAGTGCTATCAGAAGACCTGTCATCAGCTGTCCCGCCCCCTTCGAGCGGTTAGAGGCTCAGGGCCCCAACCATCGGCGACCGGGTGACCCGGAAGCCTTATGAAATACTCGGTTTAGTCTGCCGTCATTGCGAGGAGCACCCGGATTGGCGCTTTGCGCCGTCCGGGCACAGGCTCCGCGACGAAGCAATCCAGTGATTTCTGTGAAGCCCTGGATTGCTTCGCTACGCTCGCAATGACGAATTCAAGCGCGGCGTTGATCGCCGCGCCCGGTTTTAGCGGATCACGTACGGTAGCAGGCCGAGAAAGCGCGCGCGCTTGATGGCGCGGGCGAGTTCACGCTGCTTCTTGGCCGAAACGGCGGTGATGCGGCTCGGCACGATCTTGCCGCGCTCGGAAACGTAACGCATCAACAGCTTGGAATCCTTGTAGTCGATCTTCGGCGCGTTGGCGCCCGTGAACGGGCAGGTCTTGCGACGGCGGAAGAACGGGCGGCGTGCGGCTGCGTCAGCCATGTGTCTTACTCCTCAACCGATGCAGTTGCGTCTTCGTCGCGCGGGCGGCGCGGGCCGCGATCGCCACGGAAACCACCTTCGCGCGGACCGCCATCGCGGTCGCCGCGGAAGCCGCCACGATCGTCGCGTTCGCGGTCACGGTCGGCCTTGCGCATCATGGCGGACGGGCCTTCCTCCAGCTCGTCGACGCGGACGGTGAGGTAGCGGATGATGTCTTCGTTGATGCGCTCCTGGCGCTCGATCTCGGCGACCACCGCGGCGGGGGCGTCGATGTTGAGCAGCATGAAATGCGCCTTGCGGTTCTTGTTCATGCGGTAGGTGAGGGAGCGCACGCCCCAGTTCTCGGTCTTGGTGACCTTGCCGCCCTGGCTCTCGATCACGCCGGTGATCTGGGTGGTGAACTCTTCGACCTGCTGGGCGCTCGCATCCTGACGCGCGAGAAAAACATGCTCGTAAAGAGGCATGGGTGTCCTTTCCAATGTTGGCGCGGCTCCCGGCGGCAAGCCCTTCGAGACCTTCGGAAAGGACTCGACTGCTCAGAAGGCGGAAGCACGGGACGACGGACCGACTGGCCCTGCCGCATCAAGATCGCCTGGAAAGGGTGATATTGGTGAGACCGTCCGTTCAGCTCCCGGCCGGGATCCACGGATGGCGCGTTTATAGGGGTTTTGGCCGGGATGGCAAGGGGAGGCGCCGCCGGATCGGGCCGTTCGGCCCGGTTCCATGGCGGGCACCCCGCGCTTGACAGAATGGGGCCTGCCGGTGTCTTACGGCCCGAACTTCAGGGGCATTCATGACAGCGGCATTAACCTTTCCCGGGCAGGGATCACAAAGCGTCGGCATGGGCAAGGCGCTCGCCGAGGCGTTTCCGGCGGCGCGTGCGGTGTTCGACGAGGTCGACGAGGCGCTGGGCGAGAAGCTGAGCGCCGTGATCTGGGACGGCCCGGCCGATGCCCTGCAGATGACCCAGAACACCCAGCCGGCCCTGATGGCGGTGTCGCTCGCCACCCTGCGGGTGCTGGAGAGCGAGGCCGGGGTCGATCTGGCGCGCGACGTGGCGTTCGTCGCGGGCCATTCGCTCGGCGAATATTCGGCGCTGGCCGCCGCGCGCAGCCTGTCGGTTGCCGACACCGCGCGGCTCTTGCGGATTCGCGGCCTGGCGATGCAGAAGGCGACCCCGGTCGGCACCGGCGCGATGGCCGCACTGCTCGGCCTCGATTACGAGACCGCCGTCGCGGTGGCGAACGAAGCCGCGCAAAGCGAGGTCTGCCAGGCCGCCAACGACAATGGCGGCGGGCAGGTGGTGGTGTCCGGCGACAAGGCGGCGGTCGAGCGCGCGGTCGAGATCGCCAAGGCCAAGGGCGCCAAGCGCGCCATGCTGCTCGCGGTCTCCGCGCCGTTCCATTGCCGCCTGATGCAGCCGGCCGCCGACGCGATGGCCGAGGCGCTGGCCAAGGTGATGGTGAACAAGCCGGTCGTGCCGGTGGTCGCGAACATGCTCGCTTCCCCAGTGACCGATCCCGACCGGATCCGCGAGCTTCTGGTCGAGCAGGTCACCGGCACGGTGCGCTGGCGCGAGAGCGTGGCCTATATGGCCGCGCAGGGCGTGACGCATTTTCTGGAGATCGGTTCGGGCAAGGTGCTGTCCGGACTGGTCAAGCGCATCGCCGATGGCGCGGTCGGAATTGCGGTCGGCACCCCCAACGATATTGCAGCCGCCAAAGACGCGCTGGCCGCGGCGCGCGCGTGATCCTGGAGATCTGAGATGTTCGATTTGACTGGCAAGACCGCGCTCGTCACCGGCGCGACCGGCGGTATCGGCGGAGCGATCGCCCGCGCGCTTCATGCCCAGGGCGCGAGCGTGGCGATTTCCGGCACCCGGCGCGACGTGCTCGACACGCTGGCGGGCGAGCTGAAGGACCGCGTCCACGTGCTGCCCTGCAACCTCGGCAATGCCGATGAGGTCGAGGCGCTGGTGCCCTCCGCCGAAAAGGCGATGGGACAGCTCGATATCCTGGTCGCCAATGCCGGCATCACCCGCGACAACCTGTTCGTGCAACTGCGCGACGAGGACTGGAACGAGGTGATCAATGTCAATCTGACGGCGACCTTCCGTCTGGCTCGCGCCGCGACCAAATTGATGATGCGCAAGCGCTTCGGCCGGATCATCGGAATTACCTCCGTGGTCGGCGTCACCGGCAATGCCGGGCAGGTGAACTACGCCTCGTCCAAGGCCGGCCTGATCGGCATGATGAAATCGATCGCGCAGGAATATGCGCGCCGCAACGTGACCGCGAACTGCATCGCGCCGGGCTTTATCGCCACCCCGATGACCGACGCGCTCAACGACAAGCAGCGCGAGGGCGTGCTCGGAAAGGTTCCTGCCGGACGGCTCGGAACGCCGGACGACATTGCCGCGGCGGCGGTCTATCTGGCCTCCAACGAGGCGGCCTACGTCACCGGCCAGACGATTCATGTCAATGGCGGAATGGCAATGATTTGAAGCCCCTAGCGATTTCCCCGGGGATTGCAAGACCTTTCCACCGGGGACGCGGGCGTGTAGTCAAGGGTTCGGAAGTGTGATACCGAACGGCATCGGTCGGGGGCTTCCAACTGCAAAACCGGGTTGTGCGCTTGCGCAATGTCGCATCGGCAAGATCGTGATTGCAGGAGTTCAAAACCCCGTATATTGCCGAACGAGTTTTCGGACGAACGCACACCAACTCGCATCGTTCTGCGGTCGAGTTAATGGAACAAACACGAGGTTGATACGATGAGTGAGATTGGCGAGCGAGTGAAGAAAATCGTGGTGGAGCACCTCGGTGTCGAGCCGGAGAAGGTTGTCGATACCGCAAGCTTCATCGACGATCTTGGCGCCGACAGTCTCGATACCGTCGAGCTCGTGATGGCGTTCGAGGAAGAGTTCGGCTGCGAGATTCCGGACGATGCCGCCGAGACCATTCTCACCGTCGGCGACGCCACCAAGTTTCTGGAAAAGAACGCCAAGAGCTGAGGCTCGCGCGCCACGATGAATGTCGGCGGGTTGTTGCTGCAACGGCCCGCCGTCTTTCTATCGCCTGCGCGTCATGCCGCTTCCTTTGCGCGTGCCCGCGTCGGCGTCTCGCCTCGCGATCGAGGCCGGCCCTGTGCCGCCCGGCACTTGCGGCGACTGCATCACGCATCATTCGATTGGAGTCTGGGGAGGTCAAATGAGGAGGGTGGTCGTCACGGGCCTTGGCATGGTGTCGCCGTTGGGATGCGGCATCGCCCCGACCTGGAAGCGCATCCTCAACGCCGAGAGCGGCGCGCGGCGGATCGAGCATTTCGACGTTTCCGACCTAACCTCGCAGATCGCCTGCGTCATTCCTCGCGGCGACGGTTCTGACGGCACCTTCAATCCCGCTCAGTGGATGGAGCCGAAGGAAAGCCGCAAGGTCGACGATTTCATTCTTTACGCGGTCGCAGCGGCGACCGAGGCTCTCAACGATGCCGACTGGCATCCGGCCACCGAGGAAGAGCGCTGCGCCACCGGCACGCTGATCGGTTCTGGCATCGGCGGCATCGAGGGCATCGGCGAGGCGGCGGTGACGCTGCACGAGCGCGGCCCGCGCAAGCTGTCGCCGTTCTTCATTCCCGGCCGCCTGATCAATCTCGCATCGGGCTACGTCTCGATCCAGCACGGCCTCAAGGGCCCGAATCATTCCGTGGTCACCGCCTGTTCGACCGGCGCGCATGCGATCGGCGACGCCAGCCGGCTGATCGCGCTTGGCGATGCTGATGTGATGGTGGCGGGCGGCACGGAATCGCCGGTCAATCGCCTTGCGATGGGCGGCTTCTGCGCGATGCGCGCGATGTCCACCAAGTACAACGACAATCCGACCATCGCCTCGCGGCCCTACGACAAGGATCGCGACGGCTTCGTGATGGGCGAGGGTGCCGGCGTCGTGGTGCTCGAGGAATACGAGCACGCCAAGAAGCGCGGTGCGAAGATTTACGCCGAAGTCATCGGCTATGGCCTGTCGGGCGACGCCTATCACATCACCGCGCCGGCCTCGGACGGCGACGGCGCGTTCCGCTGCATGCAGGCGGCGATGAAGCGCGCGGGCATTGCCGCTTCCGACATCGATTACATCAACTCGCACGGCACCTCGACGCCGCTCGGCGACGAAATCGAGCTTGGCGCCGCGCAGCGCCTGCTCGGCAACGCCGCTTCGAAGGTCTCGATGTCGTCGACCAAATCGTCGATCGGTCACCTGCTCGGCGCCGCCGGCGCGGTGGAGGCGATCTTCTGCATCCTCGCGATCCGCGACAATGTTGCGCCGCCCACACTCAATCTCGACAATCCATCGGTCGAGACGGCGATCGATCTCGTGCCGCACAAGGCGCGTCAGCGCGAGATCAATGTGGCGCTGTCGAACTCGTTCGGATTCGGCGGCACCAACGCGTCCGTAATCTTGCGGCGCGTCACCAACTAAGCTTCACGTCACGGCTTCACCGAATTGCCGTATTCGGTCATATTGCTATCCATCGGCCATGCCAGATTGAGCGTGATCCCGACTCGAAGGACCGCTGCACCGCCAAGTCACCACGAGTTTGCAGACAGGATCATGTTCTCGAACCACAGAGCCATGTTGTGATGTCGGCGCCGCACCTTTCGGCACAGGACATCTTTGATCGGCCCGGCGTCGGCCAGCGGGATTTCAGGTAGCGATCATGAGTCAGAGGCCACCCATTTCTCCGAAGAGCCCGCGGGCCGCGCTGGAGCCGCAGCAGATGCCGCAGCCTCCGAAGCGCTCGGACCGCGCGAAGAATCCGTTCGTGGTGGTCGGCAACGCCATCATCACCGGTCTGGTGATCCTGATGCTCGGCGCGGGCGGGCTCTATGTCTACGGCAAGCAGATGCTCTCCGCGAAGGGACCGCTGACCGAGGAGAAGGTCGTCAACATTCCGCCGCGCGCCGGCATGACCGATATTGGCGACATCCTCTCGCGCGAGGGCGTGATCAAGGCCGACCGCTGGACCTTTATCGGCAGCGTGCTGGCGCTCAATGCGCGCTCGGGTCTCAAGTCCGGCGAATTCCTGTTTCCGAAAAGCGCCAGCCTGGGGGATGTGATCGGTATCATCGTCGAGGGCAAGGTGGTGCAGCATGCCTTCACGGTGCCGGAAGGGCTGACCTCCGAGCAGATCGTGGCGCGGCTGCAGGACAACGACATCTTCTCCGGCTCGCTGCGCGAGGTGCCGCGCGAGGGAACGCTGCTGCCCGACACTTATAAATTCCCGCGCGGCACGCCGCGCGAGCAGGTGGTCCAGCGCATGCAGCAAGCGCAGAAGCGCGCGCTGGGTGAAATCTGGGAGCGCCGCAATCCCGATTTGCCGCTCCGCTCGCCCGATCAGCTCGTGACGCTCGCCTCCATCGTCGAGAAGGAAACCGGCCGCGCCGACGAGCGCAGCCGCGTCGCGGCGGTGTTCGTCAATCGCCTGCGCCAGAAGATCAAGCTGCAGTCCGATCCGACCATCATCTACGGCCTTGTCGGCGGCAAGGGCACGCTCGGCCGCCCGATCAAGCGCAGCGAGATTCAGCAGCCGTCGCCTTACAACACCTATGTGATCGACGGTCTGCCGCCGGGGCCGATCGCCAATCCGGGCCGCGCCTCGCTTGAGGCCACCGCCAATCCGGCGCGCACGCGCGATCTGTTCTTCGTCGCCGACGGCAGCGGCGGCCATACCTTCACCGAGAACTACAACCAGCACCAGTCGGCGGTCTCCAAGCTGCGCGCGCTGGAGCGCCAGCAGCAGAACGACACCGCCGAGCCCGACGACGCGCCGCCGCCGGCGGGGACTACGGGGACGACGCCGCAGCAACAGCCCACCGCGCAGCAGCCCCCGGCGGGCCAGCCGGCGCACCAGCCCGCCGGCAAGAAGAAGCCGCGGGCCGCGAACGGCGCCAAATCCTCCGGATCGCAGGACGCGCTCAACCGCTATGAAGCGGCCCGTGCCCACGGCGCCAAGCCGCATGTCCGGGGTGCGACAGCCGCCGCGCCGGCGACGCCGGACGCGCCCACGGCGCAATAAGCCTCGCTCAAGGCAAACCGGCCGGTTTGACCGCCGCGTCCTGCCTTGTTCGCATGGCCGAAAACCGGTTTCCTCCGGCCCGGCGGATGGCCTATTGTCCCGGCGGTTCGCGGTGCGAATCTTCAATCTGAATCAAACTGGAGTGGCATCGCGATGGCGCTGTCGAGCATGACCGGCTTTGCGCGAAGCCACGGCACCAGCGGTCCCTACAGCTTCGAGTGGGAGCTGAAATCGGTCAACGCCAAGGGGCTCGATTTCCGGATGCGGCTGCCGCCGGGCTGGGACGACGTCGAGCCGGCGGCGCGCAAGCAGGTCACCGAGAAACTGGCGCGCGGCACCATCTATGCCAATCTCGCCGTCAAGCGTGCCGGCGATGTCGCCGCGATCCGCATCAACGAGGAGGTGCTCGCCTCGGTGCTCAAGGTTGCGCAGGATCTGGCCGCGCGCACCGGCGCCGCGCTGCCGAGCGTCGATGGCCTGCTCGGCATCAAGGGCGTGATCGAGGTGGTCGAGCCACAGGACGATGACGACGAGGTGCAGGCGGCGAAAGTCGCGATGCTCGCCGGTTTCAATGAAGCGCTGCAAAGTCTTGTCGAGATGCGCCGGCGTGAGGGCACCACGCTCGGCCAGATTCTCGGCCAGCGCATGGACGATATCGAGCGTCTGGCGAACAAGGCGGAAGCCGCGCCCGGCCGCAAGCCGGAGGCGATCCGCGCGCGTCTTGGCGAGCAGATCGCGACGCTGCTCGAAGCCTCCGACCGTTTCGATCCGGAGCGGCTCAGCCAGGAAGCGCTGATGATGGCGACCAAGGCCGATATCCGCGAGGAGCTCGATCGTATCGCCTCGCACATCGCGCAGGCCCGCGATCTGCTCGCCAAGGGCGGCGCGGTCGGCCGCCGGCTGGATTTCCTGTCGCAGGAGTTCAATCGCGAGGTCAACACCTGCTGCTCGAAATCAAACGACCTCGAACTGACCAACACCGGGCTGGAGATGAAGAACGTCGTCGAGCAGTTCCGCGAACAGGTCCAGAATCTGGAGTGAGGCGATGAGCCATCATCGAGACGGCACCGGCGATCGCCGCGGACTGATGTTCGTGCTGTCCTCGCCATCGGGCGCGGGCAAATCGACGCTGTCGCGCATGCTGATGGAGCACACCTCGGGCATCCGCATGTCGGTGTCGGTGACGACGCGGCCGATGCGACCCGGCGAGGTCGACGGCCAGCATTATCATTTTATCGACAAGGCGAAGTTCGACGTCATGGTGAGAGACGGCGAACTGCTCGAGCACGCGCCGGTGTTCGACAATCATTACGGCACGCCGCGCGCGCCGGTCGAGGCCGCGCTCACTTCTGGACAGGACGTGCTGTTCGACATCGACTGGCAGGGCACCCAGCAGCTTCGCGAAAAGGCCCGCGCCGATGTGGTCAGCGTATTCATCCTGCCGCCCTCGGCGGCGGATCTGGAGAAGCGGCTGCATACCCGCGCGCAGGATTCCGACGAGGTCATCCGTGGCCGCATGAGCCGCGCCAGCCACGAACTCAGCCACTGGGCGGAGTACGACTACGTCGTGGTCAATCACGAGCTCGACGTGGCATTCGCCGAGATCAGGACCATCCTGCGCGCGGAGCGTCTCAAGCGCGAGCGCCGGACCGGTCTGTCGACGTTCGTGCGCGCGTTGCAGAAACAGCTCGAGGCGTAGCGAGCTCGCGCGGCGCGGCGATGTCGCGACGCGGAGATGCCGGACGTTGCGACACCCGCCGCAGCAGATCCTCCAGCTCGTCGGCGGAACGGCGCGGTTCGATCGGCTCCTCATCATAAGTCGTCGTCCGCTCGGCATCGGTCTCGGCCTGCAACGGATTCTGATACGCGGGCTCGTGCTGCACAGGTTCATGATACGCAGGCTCATGTGCGTGCGTCTGCGCGTGCAGGCGCTCCACATGCTCGCGCGCCTCGGCGAGTTCGCGGACATTGCGGACCCAGCGCGGCGGCTCGGCCAGTTCGACCGGCTCGGCGACCATGTCCTCATATGTTGCGCGTTCGGCGTCCTGATCGAGCGGTGCCCAGATGTCGCGGCGCTGGCGCGGCTGCGGCTGCTCGGCCTGCAATCCGAAATAACGACGGCCGAGACGTTGCAGCAGATGCCGGTTCATGAAGGCGGCGAGGGCGATCACGACCACCAGCAGACCGAGCGCGATGCGGAACGGACTGAACGTGCTGGCGGTGGCCTGAGGCGCGGCGGGCGGCTGGGCCGAGACCGGCCGCACCACCGCGGTGCGCACATGCACCGGCGGCGCGGCGGCAGGTTGTGCCGTGACGGGCTGGACCTGCGGCTGAGCATCGGCGCGGGCCGTATCGGCGGATGCGCCGGACGATGCATTGTTGGTTTGTGCGCCGGTCTCGGGGATCGACGAGGTCGTGGCTTGTGCCGGCGTCTGTCCTTGCGAATTCTCGGCGATCACCTCGCGCGTGCCCTCGGGGGCGGCGCTGGCCAGAGTTTGCGGCGCACGCCGCGCGGGAAGCTGGGCATCCGCTTCCGTGGGCCATTCGGCGACCGGCGCGGCCGGCGTGGCGATCTCCGCGCGCGCATTGGCCACCTTCGGCTGCATCGGCGGTTCGCTCGATGTCGATTTCGCATGGCGCGATGGAGCCGCGGGCTTTGCGGCGCTCTTCACCTTGCCGCCTTCGTCGCCGAGATACCAGCATTTGCGTCGAGTGCCGCGTTCGAGGCGATAGTACCAATGGCCGCCCGGCGGCGTGGCGGCTTTCGGCGCGGCGAGACATTCGTCCGCTTTGTTCGTGTCCCCGCTTGTCGTCGCGCCGTCCGGCGCGGCGAGTGCAACGCTCGCGAGGCAGCTCAAGACAGCCGCCGTCGTCAGTCTCAGAGATGTGTTTGACATATGCTTCCCCAATCACGCGATACTTTGCGGGGGCAGTTGTCCGCGTGAAGTTGGGTGGCAATGAGCCGCAAATTCGGACGGCCGATGACTTAATTGGGGCGGTTCCCTTGGGGACTCCGGGTTTCGCGCGCAGCGTGCAATGGCTTCAATCAAAGCGGCGGAGACGCATCGCGTCTCCGCCGCGAGATGGTCGGTCGATCAGGGTCAGGCGGCCGAGCCGATGCTGGCAGCCTCGGCGGCCGCCCGCTGCATGCTCGCCGACATGTCGCTCGTCACCGTGCTCTGCTGCTCGACCGCGGCAGCGGTGGAGCCGACGTATTCGCTGACCCGCTGAATCTCGCTCTTGATCGCTTCGAGCGAGCTTCCGACATTGCGGGAAATATCGTTCAGCCCCTCGATTTCGCCGGCGATCTTGTCGGTGGCCTGCTTGGCCTGGTTGGCCAGATTCTTCACCTCCGACGCAACCACCGCGAAGCCGCGGCCGGCTTCGCCGGCACGGGCGGACTCGATCGTCGCGTTGAGCGCGAGCAGATTGATCTGCCCGGTGATGTTGCCGATGATCTCGACGATGCCTTCCATGGCGGAGGCGGCGTGGTGGAGCTGGCGGGCGCGTTCGTCGGCGCTCTCCACCCGCGCGACGGCTTCCAGCGCGGTGTCCCTGGATTTGCGCATCGCCTCCGCGATCTGGCGGACCGAGGCGTTCAATTCCTCGGCGCCGGAAGCGACGGTCTCCATCATGCCGCGGACACGCTCGCTTTTCATCCGGGCGATAACCTGCGCGGTGGTGTCGCTGGCGTATTTCACCACCTTGAACGGCCGGCCGTTCAGATCGAGGATCGGATTGTAGGATGCCTGGATCCAGATATTTTTGCCGCCCCTGCCGATCCGCTGGAATTCGCCGGCCTGATACTCGCCGCGATTGAGCGCGGCCCAGAATTCGCGATAGGCGGCATCGTCTTTCTCACCCTGGCTGACGAACATGCTGTGATGCCGGCCCTTGATCTCATCCAGACTGTAGCCGAGCGTCTTGAGAAAATTTTCGTTCGCGGTGCGGATGGTGCCATCCATGTTGAACTCGATCACCGCCTGGGATTTCCCGATCGCTGTGATCTGCCCCTGGGAATCGGCTGCATGCAGCTTTTGTTCGGTGACGTCCGCTGCGAACTTCACCAACCTGAACGGCTTGCCGGTGTCATCGAGGATCGGGGTATAGGTCGCCATGATCCAGACTTCCTTGCCACCTTTGCCGATGCGTTTGTATTCGGCGCTCTGATACTGGCCGCGATTGAGCGTGGCCCAGAACTCCCGATAGATCTCGCTGTCGCGCGTCGCCGGCTCGACGAACATGCTGTGATGCTTGCCCTGGATTTCGGCCAGTGTGTAACCCATCGTGTTCAGGAAATTCTCGTTCGCGGTGAGAATGGTGCCGTCCATCTTGAATTCGATCACAGCCTGCGAGTTGGAGATCGCTCGGATCTTTCCGGCATCCTCCATGCTGCGGACCTTCGCAGCAGTGATATCGGCTGCGAGCTTGATGACCTTGGTTGGCTTGCCGTTCTCGTCGAGAATTGGATTGTAGCTGCCGACGATCCAGATTTCGCGTCCGCCCTTGGCGATCCGCTTGAACTCGCCGGACTGGAACATGCCCCGGCCGAGCTCCTGCCAGAATTCGCGATACGCGGTGCTGTCGCGCGTCGCCGGCTCGACGAACATGCTGTGATGTTTGCCCTGGATTTCGGCCAGCGTGTAACCCATCGTGTTCAGAAAGTTCTCGTTCGCGGTGATGACGGTGCCGTCGAGCGCAAAGTCAATCACGGCTTGTGAACGGTTGATGGCGGCGACAATGGCGTGCTGGGAGCGAGCTTCATTCCGTCGCGAAAACATTCTGTATCCCTCAAATGAAAAAAGACCTGGGTATCGGAACGCAGTTTTAATGAACTGAGATTTTTCACGACCTGTCTAAAAATGTATTAATCATATCTGTTTCGCGATGCCGCAGCCGGGTCCGGCTGCACTTGCAAGTTGAGGGCGTTTTGTCGCGGCGTTGCTGAGGGCCGACGAACAGCACTCTCGGAAAAGACGGTGCCGCACAGCACGGCCCGCATGCCATTGCGCCCGGATCGATATTCAGACGATGCAATCAGCAGGCACCGAAAGCGTAATCAAAATACGCTTTCCCGAATGATGAAACAGAGCGAACGCCGTGAATCGGAGAAGCGTCGATGCGCGAGTGTGGCGCACAACGGGATCGGCTCCTTCGGCTGTCCGATGATGATTTCCTGCAACTTGCCGTTGCGCGCGCCGCGTCGCAAGCAGGTAAAATATTTTTTGGTCTTTCGCGAAATCCTTGCGAGATGCGACTGAACGGGATGTTTTGTCGCAGGCGATATTCTCAAAAAGAATTGCGCAGCATCACGCGCCCGACGATTTTTCCGGCGCGCAAATGGTTGAACCAATGTTGCGCGTCCGTCATCGGGCGGTCCTGCATCGGCGGCGGCTGGATCTTGCCGGTGCGGGCGAGGGCCATCAGTTCTTTCGCTTCGGCGAGCGTGCCGGTCATGAAGCCTTCGATGCTCATGCGCTTGTAGATCCACTGCACCATCGGCATGCTGAAATTGCCGCCGATCAGGCCGGACACCACGATCTTGCCGCCGCGCGCCAGCACGCTCATGGCGAACGCCATCGACTTTTCGCTGCCCGCGAAATCGACGATGGCGTCGAATCCGCCGGTCTCCTTCAGGATGCGACGTGCGATATCGGGCTCCGCGGGATCGTAGGCGACGGTGGCGCCGTTGGCGAGCGCGAGGTCGCGTGCGGCGGCGTTGATATCGGCCACACAGATATCATGATTGAACATCGCGCATGCACAGGACAGGCCCATCATGCCGACGCCGCCGAGGCCGATCAGCAACAGGTTGCGTCGGCGCGGCAGGTTCGCAAGACGTTTCAGCGCGCCATAGGCGGTGATGCCCGAGCACATCAGCGTCGCGGCCATGCCAACGGAAAGCGGATCGTAATCGAGCAGATACTTCGCATCCGGCACCAGCACATGCGTGGCGAAGCCGCCGTCGCGCGCGACGCCGAGATAGCGGTTGCGCATGCACAGGTTCTCGTCGCCGTTCTGGCAGTCGCGGCATCTGCCACAGCCGATCCACGGAAACACCGCGACCTTCCTGCCGACGATGTCGGACGGCGCCTCGGGTCCGGCGCTTTCGACCACGCCCGCGATCTCGTGGCCGAGCGTGAAGGGCAGGTTGATGCCGCGCGTGGTGTCGATGCGCTCGCCATTGCCGGCGTCGGCATAGCCGTCCTGGATGTGAAGATCGGAATGGCACAGGCCGCAGCATTCGACCCGCACCAGCACCTCGCGATCTTTGGGCGTCGGCGTCTCGACGATGGTTTCGCATAGCGGCGCGCCGAAATTGATCAGGGACTGCCGACGCATCTGCGCCATGGGAATTCTCCTCAGCGAAGCGATGATGATTTGAGTTCGGTCAGCTTGCGCGCCATGGCTACAAAGCCGGAGATCGGAATGGTTTCGGCGCGGCGCGTCGGATCGACGCCGGCGGCCTCCGCCAGCAGCGCCGGATCGACGCCGAGCGATTTGAGGCTCTGCCGCAGCATCTTGCGGCGCTGGCCGAAGGCCGCCGCCGCGATCTGCTCGAGAGCGCGGCGCTCGCACGGCTCGGGCGCGGGGCGCGGGATCAGACGGACCACGGACGATGTCACCTTCGGCGGCGGCACGAAGGCGCTTGGCGAGATATCGAACAGGATTTTGGTTTCGGCGCGCCAGTTCGCCAGCACGCCGAGGCGGCCATAGGCTTCGTCATTGTCGTGCGCGACGATGCGCTCGGCGACCTCGCGCTGGAACATCAGGACCATCATGTCGTACCAGGGCGGCCAAGGTTCGGCGCTGAGCCAGCCGATCAGCAGCATCGTCGCGATGTTGTAGGGCAGGTTGGCGACGATCTTCGCCGGCTCGCCATTCAGCAAGGGGCGCGGATCGAAGGTGGTGGCGTCGCCATGTACGATGTCGAGCCGTCCGGGATAATGCGCCGCGATCTCCGCCAGCGCCGGCAGCGCGCGCTCGTCGCGCTCCACCGCGATCACCCGCGCCGCGCCGGTCGCGAGCAGCGCCCGCGTCAACCCGCCGGGGCCGGGGCCGATCTCGATGACCGTCCTGCCGTCCAGCGGACCGGCGGCGCGCGCGATCCGCGCGGTGAGGTTGAGGTCAAGCAGGAAATTCTGGCCGAGCGATTTGCGTGCCGACAGATCATGCCGCTTGATGACCTCGCGCAGCGGCGGCAGATCGTCGATCTGGCTCATGGCGCAGGCTTGGCCCGCGCCATCCGCGCGGCAAGGCGCAGCGCCGCGATCAGGCTGGAGGGGTTGGCGCGGCTGCTGCCGGCGATGTCGAAGGCGGTGCCGTGATCCGGCGAGGTGCGGATGAAGGGCAGGCCGAGCGTGACGTTGACGCCGTCATCGAAGGCGAGCGTCTTGATCGGGATCAGCGCCTGATCGTGATACATGCAGATGGCGCAATCGTAGGTCTTGCGCGCGGCGGCGTGGAACATGGTATCCGCCGGCAGCGGGCCGCGCGCGTCGATGCCGTCCGCGCGCAGCCGTTGCACCGCCGGCGCGATGATCGCCTGATCTTCCTTGCCAAGCGATCCCTCCTCGCCGGCATGCGGGTTGAGGCCGGACAGCGCAAGGCGCGGCCTGGCGACGCCGAAGCGGGCTTTCATGCCGGTTGCGACGATGCGCGCGGTCTCGACGATCAGGTCGGTCGTCAGTGTTGCGATCGCCTCGCGCAGCGGCAGATGGATGGTCACCGGCACCACGGCCAGCGTCTCCGACCACAGCATCATCACCGGCAGCGGCGTCCTGCCGCCAACCGTCGCAAGTTCGGCGAGGAATTCGGTGTGGCCGGGATGTTTGAATCCGGCGCGGTAGAGTACGCTCTTAGCGATCGGGTTGGTGACAACGGCGCTGGCGCGACCGGCCACGACATCGGCGACGGCGTGGCGGATCGAGGAGATCGCGGCGGGGGCGCTGCTCTCGTCCGGGCGGCCAGGCTCGGCGGTGACGGCATGACCGTCGGCGACCACCGGCAGCGCGTCGGCGAACAGGTGTGCGGCGGTGTCGGGGGTTGCGGCGCTGGTGTTGAGCGTGACGCCGAGCAGGCGCGCGCGGCGTTCGATAAAGTCCTTGTCGCCGATCAGGTAGAACGGCGGAAGCTGCAACTCATTGCGGCGCAGCCACGCCGCAATGGTGATGTCGGGCCCGATGCCGGCCGGTTCGCCAAGGGTCAGTGCAACGGGCTTGATGCTCATGTCCGCCTTCAGCGGTATTCGATCATGGCGCCTTTTCGAATTTCCTGCAGATAGGATTTCGACTTGGCCTCGTATTTCTGGGCGTAGAGCTTGTCGCGCGCCGCGCGCTTTGCCGGGGTGTCCGCCGTGGTCGGCTTGCGGCTGCACAGTACGACCATCTCGATGCCCTGCTTGGTGACCTCAGGCGCGGTCATGTGGCCGACCGGCGTCTTGTCCATCACCTCGCGCAGATTGCCGGGCAGGTCGGCGGAGGTCTTGGTGATCTGGTCGCGGATCGCGCCGTTGCGCAGCGAACGGAAAATGCTGACCGCATCCTCGCAGCTCTGCACTCGCGCGCGCAGCGTCTCGGCCTCCTTGCGCCGCTGCTCGACCGAGGAGCCGTTCGGAACGAACAGCACCACCGGTCGCAACCGATACTCGAAGCTTTCGCCTTCCTTGGCCTCGCTTTCGTTGCCGAGGATCGAATGCACGTCCTTCTCGCCGACCAGCAGGCTTTGCTGGAAGCGGCCGCGCACCAGCGCCGACCATGCGGTCTCGGCCTTGAGGCGCTGTTTCATCGTCTCGGGGCGAATGCCTTGCCCCTCCAGCATCTTGGAAAGCTGGTCGGCGCTCAGCCTCATCCGGCCGGCCATGCTGGCATAGGCGGAATCGACGTCGGACGCCGACAGATCGATGCTGAATTTCTTCGCTTCCTTGATCTTCACCTTGTCGTCGATCAGCTCCTGGATCACTTCCTGACGCGACAGCGTCTTGTGAGTGATCAGGGTCATCAGCTTGGAGCGCTGCGCGATGTCGAGGTTGGTGATGGGCTCGCCATTGACGATCAGGGCCACGGACTGCGCGTGGGCGGCGGCGGGAGCCGCGCAGGCAAGAACGAGAGCCAGCACTGCAACGGACACCGATCGGGACAGGATGTGGTCTGCAATCATGATGTAATCGCCATAGATCCGGTTTTGTTAGAAGCCTCCCGTGGCGGAACGGCGGCAAGACGGCGCTGTCGCGACCTTACTGCGTCGTTCCGACGCTGGTGGAGACCGCAGTGCCTCCGATCGTGCGCAGTCCAAGCTGGAACATCACGCGGTGATCGGTGACGGGAACATTGTTGACCAGCGTCGTGTAGTTGTAATCGGTGACGTAGTTGACGCCGAGGATGAAGCAATCGTCCACGTAGCCGGCGCCGACGATGTACTGGTTCACCTTGTTGCTGTTGATATCGTAGCGCAGGCCGCCTGACACCACCCAGTTCGAGGCGAGCTTGAACGAGCCGGTGCCCAGAACGCCCTGACGCCGCGTCAGGAAGCCGAGCTCGGGCTGCGGCGCGTAATCGCCATACAGCATGCTGACTGACCAGCGGTCGAACGAGGCGCGCGCTTCGGTCTCGAAGCGCTTCACCTCGCCGGTCGATTCGTCGAGGCGGGCGCGCGCGGTGAGGCTGTAGATCTTGTTCGGCTGGTAGGAGAGGCGGGTGACGTAGTCGGAGCGGGTGGTCTCAAGGCCGGTGTTGAGGCCGGTATTGGTGAGATCGCGCACCGCGTAGGAGTTCAGGCCGAACAACTGGTACGACTGGCCGAACAGGAAGTTGATCGAGCCGCCGCGATCGAACTGCGTTGTCGCCTGGACGCCGACATTGGCGCGGCCGCCGCCCTCGACGCGATCCCAGCCGGAGAATTTGTTGACGCTGAACAGGTTGCTGTCGTCGAAGGTCAGGCTCTGGGCGTCTTCGTTCGGCAGGCGGCCGGCGCGGGCTTCGTTCGGGCGAACGATGACCTGCGCGATCGGCTCAAGCGTGGTGGTGCCCCACGGCTGCACGTTGATGAACGGGTAGCGATACTCCAAGCCGATGGTCGGCATGATCCGCGCCATCTGGGTGTCGCCCGGCTGGATGTAGTTGGAAACGCCCGGCTGGTTCAGGATGTGCGCGTCGATCAGGTCGGCACGGAGCGAGGCGAACGGCGTGAAGATCTGGCCGAACGGATCGATGAAGGAGCGCCGCCACTGCGCCTCGGCGGACAGACGGGTGTAGGTGCCCGGAACGCCGCGCAGCAGGCAGTTTTGCGGGGTGCGCGCCAGCGGGTCGGCCGAAGTCGGCGTGCAGAGGCTGAAAGTGTTGCCGGCGCCCATGGTCGGATCGGGCCCGGTGTTCGTATTGATCCGGTCGAACGACGCGCTGTCGCGGCTGAGGCTGGTGAAGTTGGCCTTGTAGCTGAACTCGCCGCCCAGAAGGTTGCGGTTGAGCACGTTGGCGTAATCGATCACCGGATGGACGACCGGGATCTGGCTCTGAACGTCGGTCGCCGAATAGCCGAGATAATAGATGGTCCGCGCATCGAAATAGCTGCGGTTGCCGACGCCGGTCAGATAGAGCTGCGAAATGCCCTCGGTCGGCGTCAGCAGGAACGAGTTGAGCGGGTTCTTGTAGGCCGCGAGGTTATAGTCGCGGAAGAATGCGTTGTCGGTCGCGGCCACCGCATCCCAGCCCCAGACCCATTGATGGTTGAGCGCGAACTGGCCCGAGGAATCGACGCCGCCGCGGAAGTTGCGGTTGCCGGGCTCGGCGCCGAACGCATCGCGATCGAGCTGGCGAATGCCGTAGGCGCGGATCTCGTAGGCGCCGTTGATCAGCCGCTGGCGGAAATCGCCCTGCAGCAGCACGCCCTGCTTGGTGGTGAAGCGGGGAGTGAACGTGAAGTCATAGTCGGGGGCGAGGGCCCAATAATACGGCGTCTCGATGCCGGTGCCGGTGCGGCTGTTGGTCACCGAATACGGCATCAGGAAGCCGGTCTTGCGCTTGACGGTCGGATCGGGCGTCGAGAAATACGGCATGTAGGCGATCGGCATGCCGAAGAACTCGAGCGTCGCATCTTCGAAATAGAGCATCCGCTCGGTCTTGTTGTGGATGATGCGCGCGCCCTTGACCTGCCATAGCGGCGGCTTCTTCGGGTTGTCCTTGCACGCGGCGCAGGCGGTGTAGACGCCGCTCTGGAACACGGTGATATCGCCGTTGCTGCGGTCGGCGCGGGCCGCGGCCATCCGCGTCGAATCGCCGGTGTCGACGCGCAGCGAGTCGACGAAGCCGTCGCGATAATCGTCCGACAGATCGAGCTCGTTGGCGTAGACGATCTTGCCGTCGGCATCGGTCAGCCGCACGTTGCCCTCGGCGTGCAGGCGCTTGGTCTTCTGGTCGTAGATCACCTTGTCGGCTTCGAGAGTCGAGCCGTTGTAGTAGATCTGGACGTTGGTGACCGCGGCGACGCGCGAGTTGTTGTAGTCGTAATTGAGTTCCTGCGCCCGCACGAGCATCTGCCCGTCCTTGGCGTTCGGATTGCGCGGCGGCGGCTTGGGCCGGGGCGGGCGCGGATTGTAGGTGAAAGTGGTCTGCGCGTTGGCCGCGGAGGGCGTCAGCGCCACGCCGGAGACCGCCGTCAGCAGGGCCAGAATCGCGGACGCAAGAACCCGATGGCGGCGCAAGCGATCGCGCCGCCTGAACCCAGGCGTCAGTCTTTGGAGGGCGGCGATTACGGCCACTACCCGTCCTCCTGGTAAAGCAAAGCCATGAAGCCCGTGAGGCCGCCGACAAAAACAGGCAGCCACGCGGCCGCGAGCGGATGCATCAGTCCGGCCCTGCTCAAATCCTCAGTTACTTTCGACAGGACATAGAGCAGAAACCCTGCTGCGACGCCACTTAAAACCATCTTCTGCACGCCGCCGAAGCGGAAGAAGCGCAGGCTGACAGCGGCCGCGAGCATCACCATCGCACACAGTAAAAAAGGCTGCGCGAGCAGTTTCTGATATTGAAGACGGTATCCAGATGCCGCCAAACCGGAGTTTTCGGCGGATTTGATGTAGTCCGGAAGTTGCCAAAATGACACGGTTTCGGGGGTGGCGAAGCTGTTGCGGACCTGCGCCCGGGTCAGGCTGGTGGCGATGAACAGGCTGTCATGGTCCTGCGGCGGCTCGCCCATGGTGAAGATTCGCGCGCCCCGTAGATGCCAGCGGCCGGGCTCCAGGGTCGCTTCGCGGGCCTCGATTCGGTTTTTGAAGCCGCCATCGGTGTCGAACCGGAACACGGTCAGGCCGGTCAGGCGCTCGCCCTGGGCGCGGCTGGTGGTGGCGTTGATGATGGCCTGACCCTCGGAGGTGACCTGGTTGACCCAGAAGCGGGCGTTCTCCTGGGGCGTGGCGGCGCCGTCGGAGAACAGTTGCGCCTCCATCTCCTTGGCGCGCTCCTGCATGAAGGCCGACATCGGATTGTAGATCAGCGTCGCCAGCGCGCCGATCGCCAGCGCGCTGACGAGGGCGGGGCGGGTGAACTGCCAGGCCGAGACGCCGGCGGCGCGCGCGATCACGAGTTCGAGGCTGCGAGAGAGCGCGAGGAACGAAGTCATCGCGCCGATCAGGATGCAGAACGGCATCAGCTTCTCGAGCAGTTGCGGCACCCGGAACAGCGAGGTCTGCGCGACGAACAGCGCCGAGGCCGAGGCGTTGTTGGCGGTGCGCCGCATCAGTTCGATGTAGTCCACCAGCACGACGAGCACGAAAATGCCGATGAACACCGCGGCGGCGGCGGCGATGAACCGAATCGCGAAATAGCGCGAGAGGGTGCCGATCAGCATGCGCGGTCATCCATCGTCACGTGACCGTTTGCGCACGCGCATGCCGCCGCGTTCGCGCGGGCAGCGCGCGATGCGATACGGGCGCTTGCGGTGTCGGCGCGCCCCGTCGGCAGATCAGAGATGGCGAACAACCCCATCCGGCAGCAATATCCCCAAGGACCCTGTCCGAACGCCCGTCTTGCCATGCCTCGCAGCGAAGCACCCCGTGGCCAGACGCCGATCCGGACAATTGTTATTATCTCATACTATCTCTTTGATCGGCCGATAAAATGGCTGCCCAGAGGCAGCGCCCTTGCTATAGTTAATAAAAGCCCAAGGCGTTGCTTTCGCATCACGCATCGAAGCCCCGATGCTGGTGAGTGAGTGTGCGTTCGCTTTGCAGCGCCATGGCGAAGGGCTCATAGTGCCGCTCCTGCCGGGATTCCCGTCAAGCTGTGATTTTTGGAGGATTTGCTTATGACCGACGCCGTCAAGGTCGGCTTCGTGCCTTTTTCAACGACGCCGCGCGGCGTGCTCGTGGTGTTCACCGACGAGACGATGCGATTCGGAACTGCGACCCGCAAGATTCTGGGCGCCGCCGCCGACACCGTGAAGCGGGCTGCGACCGCGAGCGCCTTCAAGGGCAAGAACGCCACCGCGCTCGACATTCTCGCGCCGGCGGGCCTCAAGGTCGGCCGTCTGATCGTGGTCGGCACCGGCAAGGCCGGCTCGCTCAAGGAAGAGGACTACATCAAGATCGGCGGCGCGGCGGTCGGTCGCCTGAAGGCCAGCACCGACGCGGTGACCTTGATCGCCGAACTGCCGGCCGGCGCGCTGAAGCCGGATCAGGTGTCAGCCATCGCCGCCGGCATCCGGCTGCGCGCCTATAAATTCGACCGCTACAAGACCAGGAAAAAGGACGAGGACAAGAAGCTCGCCGCGCAGATCTCGATCGCGGTGGCCGATGTCGCCGCCGCGCGCAAGGCGTTTGCGCCGTCCAACAACGTGGTCGATGGCGTTCTGCTCGCGCGCGAACTCGTCAACGAGCCGCCGAACGTGCTGTATCCGGCGGAATTCGCCCGCCGCGCCGCGCAGCTTCGTCGCCTCGGCGTCAAGGTCGAGATCCTCGACGTCAAGGCGATGGAGAAGCTCGGCATGGGCGCGCTGCTCGGCGTGTCGCAGGGCTCCTATCATGACGGCCGCATGGTGGTGATGCGCTGGAACGGCGCGTCGAACAAGACCGACAAGCCGATCGCCTTTGTCGGCAAGGGCGTCTGCTTCGACACTGGCGGCATCTCGATCAAGCCGGCCGGCAGCATGGAGGACATGAAGGGCGACATGGCGGGCGCGGCCTGCGTGGTCGGCCTGATGCATGCGCTCGCCGCGCGCAAGGCCAAGGTGAACGCGGTCGGCGCCATCGGCCTGGTCGAGAACATGCCGGACGGCAACGCGCAGCGCCCCGGCGACATCGTGACCTCGATGTCGGGCCAGACCATCGAGATCATCAACACCGACGCCGAAGGCCGCCTCGTGCTGGCCGACGTGCTGTGGTACGTCGCGCAGAAGTACAAGCCGAAATTCATCGTCGATCTGGCGACGCTGACCGGCGCGATCATGGTCGCGCTCGGCACCGAATATGCCGGCCTGTTCTCCAACAATGACGAGTTGTCGGAGCGTCTGACCAAGGCCGGCCGCGCCACCGGCGAGCATGTCTGGCGCATGCCGCTCGGCCCCGAATACGACAAGCAGATCGATTCCAAATTCGCCGACATGAAGAACGCGGCCGGACGCTGGGGCGGCTCGATCACCGCCGCGCAGTTGCTGCAGCGTTTCGTCGACAACACGCCATGGGCGCATCTCGACATCGCCGGCACCGGCATGGGCGCGCCGTCGAGCGACATCAACACGAGCTGGGGCTCGGGTTACGGCGTGCGGCTGCTCGATCAGCTTGTCGCCGATCACTACGAAGCAAAACGCTGAGGGAGCGAAAGCCGGTTGAACCGTCACCCCACGTCATTGCGAACGAAGCGAAGCAATCCAGAGGCTAAAGAAACGAGACTGGATTGCTTCGTCGCTTGCGATCCTCGCAATGACGAGATGCAAGGATAGCGGTACGCGCGATGACCGAGGTGCTGTTCTATCATCTGCAGAACCGGACGCTGGAAAGCGTGCTGCCGCCGCTGCTCGAGAAATCGCTCGAGCGCGGCTGGCGCGTCGCGATCCAGGCCGGCTCCGAAGAGCGCGCCGAGGCGCTCGACGGCCATCTGTGGACGTATCGCGAGGACAGTTTCCTGCCGCACGGCACATGGCGCGATGCCGATGCCGCCGATCAGCCGATGGTGCTGATGGTGGACGAGGGCAATCCGAACCGCGCCAACATCCGCTTTCTGGTCGACAATGCGAATCTGCCGGCCGATTGCGCCGGATATGAACGCGTGGTTCTCATCTTCAACGGCGACGACGACGATGCGCTGTCGCACGCGCGCGCCGCCTGGAGCGAGGGCAAGGCCAAGGGCTTCGACCTGACCTACTGGCAGACGGACGAGCGCGGCCGCTGGCAGCGCCGCGATTGACGGGGCGTATGTACTGGTTCATTGGCGGTGTCGTTCATTGAACGTCAGGGCCTGAGTTAATGATATCCGCGATTTTCGCGGTGGCCGCTTGCGGTCAGCCACCATCGTGCCGCAAATAGATGGTGGGAAGGGCTGCGTGGCACCGCTCGATGAGGGCAGTCAACCGCCGATCCCGCGAGGATCAGTTCCGCGGCACCCGTGCCGGACAATTGCCGAACGACATGCAAGTGCCGAGCGACATGGATGAGAGACCGATTTTGAGCGTTGAGACAAAGCTTGCCGGCCGCAAAGGGCTTCTCGTGGTTCTGCTGATCGCGCCGATGATCAGCGGTTGCGGTTCGAGTCTCAGCGATTTCTCGATCCGGGATCAGGAGTGGCTGGCCCGTCCCGGCCGCATGTTCGGCACCAAGTCGCTGTCGCTGGAGACGCCGCCGCTGACGCCGGAAAAACCGGTGACGCCGGACGATCTGGTGTCCGCCGAGGGCGCGTGCCCCGGCATGGCGCCTGCCATGTCGGCGGAGGGCAATGTTGCCGAGGGCGCGGCCGCCGATGGCGGGCCGCAGCCGGTCGGCGCCGTCGCGCTCGGCCACACCGAATGCGATGTGGTGCGATCCGTTGGCGCGCCCGACAGCGTCAACCTGTCGGCCAATCCGCGCGGCGAGCGCGTCACGACCATCACCTATCTGCACGGCGCGCGTCCCGGGCTTTACACCTTCACCGCCGGCCGCCTGAGCTCGGTCGAGCGCGTCGATGCGCCCGCGCCGGCCAAGCCGGCAAGACCCGCGAAAAAGAAGCGGCACGGGTAAGGCCGAGCCTGCGCTCGGCAAAGCTGTCATGTGCACTTGATGCGATCCTCATCCTGAGCAGCGCGCATCGTAGCCAAGTTTGCGCAGGCGCTACGCCTGCCATGGCGCGCGTCTCGAAGGATGAGGCCGTGATGTTTCGCGACACGGGCCTCATGGTTCGAGACGCGAGGCTGCGGCCTCGCTCCTCACCTGAGGAACGCTGGCTACTGCGCCTCGTCGAACGCGGCGCTGGCCGCGAGCCACTGTTCCTCGGCGCGTTGCAACGCGGTTTCGGCTCCCGCACGCGCCTTGGTGAGTTGCGTCGCCTGTTTCGGATCGCGCTGGAAGATGTCCGGCAGCATCAATGCGGCGTCGATCTTGGCGATGATGGCGGTGATGCGTTCGATCTCCGCTTCCGCCTCGGCGATCTGCTGTTTCAGCGGCACGCGCTTCTCGGCTTTCGCGCGCTGCGGCTTGTCGGCGCTGCGCTCGGCGCGCTCGCGGTTTTCATCATTGCCGCTGCGCGTGGAGAGCACGGTGCGGCGATAGTCGTCGAGATCGCCGCCATACGGCGTCACGGTACGGTCCGCCACCACCCATAATTGATCGGCGCAGGCCTCGATCAGATAGCGGTCGTGCGACACCATGATGATGGCGCCGGGAAATGCGTTGATCGCCTCGGCCAGCGCGGCGCGGCTGTCGATATCGAGATGGTTGGTCGGCTCGTCGAGGATGATCATGTTCGGCGCCTGGAAAGTCGCGAGGCCGAGCAGCAGCCGCGCCTTCTCGCCGCCGGAGAGATTGCGCACCGTGGTGTCGCCCGCCGCGCCCGAGAAGCCGATCGCACCGACGCGGGCGCGCACCTTGCTTTCCGGGGCGTCCGGCATCAGCCGGCGCAGATGCGTGGCGGGCGAGCCGTCGAGATCGAGTTCGTCGGTCTGGTGCTGGGCGAAATAGCCGACCGACAATTTGTCGGCGCGCACCACCTTGCCGGAAAACGCCGGCAGCTTGCCCGCGAGCAGCTTGACAAGGGTCGATTTGCCGTTGCCGTTGGCGCCGAGCAGCGCGATGCGGTCGTCGGTATCGATGCGCAACGTCACACGGTCGAGCACGGCCTTCGCCGGATCGTATCCGACGCACACATTGTCGAGCGCGACGATCGGCGGCGACAGCATTCTCTCCGGTTCCGGGAAAGTGATCTCGCGCACGTCCTGCGTCACCAGCGCGGTGACCGGCTTCATCCGCTCCAGCATCTTGACGCGCGACTGCGCCTGCCGCGCCTTCGAGGCCTTGGCCTTGAAGCGGTCGACGAAATCCTGCAGCCGCTTGCGCTCCTCGGCCTGTCGCCTGGCGTGCTTGGCGTCCAGCATCTCGCGGGTGGCGCGCTGCTCCTCGAACGAGGAATAGTTGCCCTTGTAGAGCGTGAGCCTGCCGCGATCGAGATGCATGATCTGGTCGACCGAGGTGTCGAGCAGGTCGCGGTCGTGGCTGATGATGATCACCGTGCGCGGATAGCTCGCCAGATGATCCTCCAGCCACAGCGTGCCTTCGAGGTCGAGATAGTTGGTCGGCTCGTCGAGCAGCAACAAATCGGGCGCGGCGAACAATGTCGCGGCGAGGGCGACGCGCATGCGCCAGCCGCCGGAAAATTCGGCGCAGGCGCGGGCCTGATCGGCGGTGGAAAAGCCGAGGCCGGACAGGATCGTCGCCGCGCGCGCCGGCGCGGAGTGGGCGTCGATATCGACCAGCCGGGTCTGGATCTCGGCGATGCGATGCGGGTCATGCGCGGTTTCCGCCTCGGCCAGCAGCGCGTGGCGTTCGCGGTCGGCGCGCAGCACCACGTCGATCAGGCTGTCGGGACCGTCCGGCGCTTCCTGCGCCAGCGAGCCGACGCGCCAGCGCGGCGGCAGCGCGATCGCGCCGGACTCCAGCGGCAGCTCGCCGCGGATGGCGTGGAACAGCGTCGATTTGCCCACCCCGTTGCGGCCGACGAAACCGACGCGCGATCCCGGCACGATCTGCACCGTGGCGTGGTCGATCAGCAGACGTCCGGCGATGCGGATGGAGATGTCATTGATGGACAGCATGGCGGGGGTTTGCACCGAAGCAGGCGCGGAACGCAACCCTTATCCGAACAGGCCGGGATCGGGGCAAACCCGCGCAAGGCGGGGGCCCAATCGGCCCGCCGCGTTGCGCGTCTTCAGTCGAGTTGCGGCACGATCGAGGGGGCATCCTCGATCCGCTGCAACTGGTCCATCAGGTCCTGAAGGCGAGGGGGCAGATGTCCGGCGCCGGGCTTCATGATGTCGCGAAGCCGTTCGCCGATTCCATTGCACACGGCTATGCTGGTGAAGTGATCCATCTGCGGGCCATCGCCAAAGCGCGGGTCTGACATGGTCGTCACCATTCCAATTTGAATCAAATCCATCATACGTAGACAAGCTCGGTTGAGAAGAAATGTTTCCGGCGATCGCCGATGTTGGTGAGCAAAGAGTAAAGAATTGCTCCGCGACTCACGTGCGGGAGAGTTGATCGCGGCGCGCACGAAAAATCCCGGCCGGAATGCGGCCGGGATTTTCTGTGAAAACGAGTTGCGGGACGGGAACCCCGCCGCGCGTTTAATAGCAGCGGTTGATCCAGCGATAGCGCCAGCCGTAAGGGGTCGGAACCAGACGGCGCACGGTGCAGCCGCCGTAGTAACCGTAATAGGCCGGACCGCCGGCATAGAAGCGCGGACCGCCCCAGCCCCAGCCGCCGCCACGCCAGTGGCCTCCGCCATGCCAGCCGCCGCCGCCGTGCCAATGGCCACCGCCGCCACCGTGCCAATGGCCGCCGCCGCCGCCACCACCGATAGCGTGCCAGCTTCGCGCCGATGCGGTGGTCGACATCGCGGTCGCGCCACCGATCACCACTGTCGCCGCGAAAAGTCCGAGAGCAAGTCTGTGAGCGAGTTTGCGTAACATGGCTGTCTCCTCATCGAGACGCCGGCAGGCCATGCGAGCAAAACCACATGTCGGCCGGAGCGCCTCGTTCGATGAATCTGTGCGCGAGCGTATGACCGACAACGTGAATGCGACCGCGATGGTGCCTTCAGACAACGTTCATTTTGATGAAATCGATGTAATCTTGCGCAATGCCGATATGGCGGCGAAACGGCCGGTTTCGGGCCATTTTCGGCACGTTTGACCCGCCGATCCGCTTGCCGGGAGCCGGAGGCGCCGTTATAAGCCGCGCACCTCATTCCCACAGCATTTCCAAGGACACGTCATGGCCACCGAGCGCACCTTTTCGATCATCAAACCCGACGCCACCGAGCGCAACCTGACCGGCGCCGTCAACGCCATCATCGAAAAGGCGGGCCTACGCATCGTGGCGCAGAAGCGGGTGCGGATGACCCGCGAGCAGGCCGAGACGTTCTATGCCGTGCACAAGGCGCGCCCGTTCTTCGGCGAGCTGGTGGACTTCATGATTTCCGGCCCGGTGGTGGTGCAGGTGCTTGAAGGCGAGAACGCGATCCTGAAGTATCGCGACGTGATGGGCGCGACCGATCCGTCGAAGGCGGCCGAGGGAACCATCCGCAAGGCCCATGCAAAGTCAATCGGCGAGAACTCGGTGCACGGTTCCGATGCGGCGGACACCGCCAAGATCGAGATCGCGCAGTTCTTCTCCGGGAACGAAATCGTCGGATAAGGGGCCTTGGAGCCGCCCGGCGCGGCACCAAGTCGCAATCTCCGCTACCGAAAGGAGTTGCTTTCCCCTAAATTTGGCGATGTATACCGTATACAAGAGCCGGAGGGTATCACCTGTGCGGACGGGTGATGCCGCTTGGCCGTTTGGGGGGAGACCATCGTGGACTGGTTATTGCAAATCCTGAGCCCGGCTGCCATTGGCAGCCTTTTCACGCAGCTCGAGCACGAAATTCAAAGCCCCCAGTTCTGGGTCGCTCTTACAAAAATCATCTGGATCAACATCCTCCTGTCCGGCGACAACGCGCTGGTCATCGCGCTGGCCTGCCGCAACCTTGAAGCCCGCCAGCGCATCTGGGGCATGGTCCTCGGCGCCGGCGTCGCCGTGCTGCTGCGTATCATCTTCACCGGCATCGTCGCGACGCTGATGGAGCTGCCTTATCTCAAGCTGGTTGGCGGCCTCGCGCTGATCGTCATCGCCGCCAAGCTGCTGGTTCCGGAGAACCACGACGAGGGCAGCGTGCAGGCTGGCCAGCATCTGTGGGCCGCCGTCCGCATCGTCGCCGTGGCCGACCTCATCATGAGCCTCGACAACGTGATCGCGGTCGCCGCCGCGGCCAACGGCAGCATCGTGCTGCTGATCATCGGCCTCGGCATCAGTATCCCGATGATCATTGCCGGTGCGGCGTTGATCATGGCGGTGCTCGATCGCATGCCAGCTTTGGTCTGGCTCGGCGCGGCGCTGCTGGGCTGGGTCGCGGGCGAGGTGATCGCCACCGATCCGGGCGTGCATCCGTTCCTGCAGAGCGTGCTCGACGGCCAGATCGCGCTCAATATCGATCCGAGCTCGACGCTGTTCGGCTTCGCCAAGCACTTCCAGATCGGCGGCAATATCGGCGAGGTCCTGCTCGGCCTCCTTGGTGTGGCTGTGGTGCTGGTGGTCGGCTCGTCGTGGCGCCGGAGCGCCCTGCGCGAGCAGGCCGCCGGCGGTCACGCAGAGGCGCAGGCCGAGGCTTAAGCTCTCCGCCTGTCACGGAAATGAAAAAGCCCGGATTTCGATCCGGGCTTTTTATTTGGCGATTACCTTGAAGTGTGGCGCTGTTCGCGCGAGGCGTCGCGCCGGACGATCATGCGCCGCGGCCTACCACTTCACCTCGACGCCGAGCGTGCCCTGATGCGAGGTGAAGTTGCTGCGGTACTTGCCATCGTAATTGGCATAGAGCCGCGCCTGATTGCTCAGGATCCATGACAGGCCGGCGCCGGCGTCCGCGCCGGTCCGGCTTTCGACGATGCCCTGCACCGAAATGCTGTTGCCGCCGAGACTGACCTGCACCGGCCCCAGACTCTGCGAGAAATTGTCGACGAACTTGCCATAGGCCGAGACGTCGATAATCTGCCGGCCGACGATCCAGTAATGGCCGACTTCGGCGCCGATCAGCACGCGGGCGCGCTCGCCGTGCACGTCGCCGACATTGACCGGATCGATGCCGCCGGTCTCGCGATAGTCGTCGGTCCGCGAGACCACATATTCGAGCCCGAGCTTGGGCACGATGCGGCTCTGGCCGAGCCCGTAATAATAGCTGAGTTCGCCGAGCGCGCCGTCGACGCGACCGCGATAGTTGGCCAGCGCAACGCCGCCGGCCGTGCCGCGCCGGCTGTCGATCCGGGCGAAGCCGTGCACCGCCGCGAATGCGACCGTCCATGGCCCGGTGGTATAGGCGCCGTTGACGCCGAGTTGCGTGAGATCGAGCCGCGCCGATTGCAGCGCCAGCGGCACGTCGATGTCGGTGCGGCTCTGATCGACCGAGATTCCGAGATTGAATCCCGGCACGACCGTCATGCCGACGCCAGCGACCCCGGCGGCCGTGGTGCGCTTGTCGCCGACGAACGAGCCTTGCGGATCGGTGCGGGCGGAAGTGCCGTAGCCCTCGAACCAGGCCCGGTAGGTCGGGCCGAGGCTTGCCATCGGCGCGCCGCCGCCGCCCGGGTTGGCGCGCTGCGCATAGCCATATGTCGCTTCGCGGCCGAGCCGTTGCAGGAAGTTGCTGCCGAGATCGAGCTGGCCTGCGGCCGCTGAAAACTGCGCGTTGTTGTCGGCGGAGCCCGGAAACACCGGTGGCGGCATCTGGGCGGACGCGGAGGTGGACGCCAGCGCAAGAGCGGCGCCGAGGCTGATCCCGGCGCAGGGCAGGGCCATGCGCCGCCACAACGGCCTCTGCTCGGACGCCTTCCGATCGGGTGCCCTCGATCGCGGCGGAAACGGTGGCAGGGATCGCTTCAAAATGATCTTCCGAATTTCACAAAAGGATGACTGGTCCGGATTTGGCGTGAGTTCGCCGCGACCGTCAACGTTTCCGCGATGCAACCAAACGCATTGCGCCCTGTTGTGCCGACAATGTCACAGCCGCCGGCCGTCCCTTCCTGTTGCGAAGGCCGGGTTTTCATGATCGGATCGCGCCCGCAATCGGATTTGGGTCGCTCGGCGTTGCGTTCTGAAACTTGGAATATCGGCACAGACTCTTGAAGCCCGCTTGTGGCGCGGCACGCAACGATGCGTGGCGCGTCTTTTTTGTTTTAAAAAATGAGGGAGACTGGCGTGGCAAAAGGCACCGTCAAGTGGTTCAACCCCACCAAGGGTTATGGCTTCATCCAGCCGTCGGGCGGCGGTCAGGATGTGTTCGTGCATATTTCGGCGGTCCAGCGCGCCGGCCTGACGACGCTGAATGAAAACCAGACCGTGGAATACGAACTGGTCGACAACCGTGGCAAGTCGTCGGCAGAGAACCTGAAGGTCTCCTGACGGACGCGCGGATCGTTATTCGATCCGCGGCGAAATCAGAACGTCATCATCCTGCGATGGCGCCGCGACCTTGCACGCGGCGCCGTCCAGACGTGTCTGGCCGCCGGCCACCAGACGCAACGCCTCGGCATAGATCCGGTGCTCGGCGCGCAGCACCCGCGCCGCCAGCGTGTCCGGCGTGTCGTCGTCGCGCACCGGCACCGCGCCCTGCATCACGATCGGCCCGGAATCGACTTCCGGCACCACGAAGTGCACCGTCGCGCCGTGGATCTTCACGCCGTCGGCCAGCGCGCGTTCGTGCGTATGCAGTCCGCGATAGGACGGCAGCAGCGCCGGATGGATGTTGAGCATCCGGCCGTCCCATTGCCGCACGAACCACGGCGTCAGCAGCCGCAGGAATCCGGCGAGGCAGACCAGTTCGACATCGCGCGCTTCGAGTTCGCGATGCATCGCGCGCTCGAACGCCTCGCGGTCCTTGCCGTACGGTTTGCTTTCGACGGTCAGCGTCTCGATGCCGTTGTCGCGGGCGACGGCGAGGCCGCCGGCATCGGCGATGTTGGACATCACCAGCACGATCTGCGCGGGAAAATCAGGAGCTTTCGCGGCCGCGATCAGCGCCGCCATGTTCGAGCCGCGGCCGGAGATCAGGATGGCGACGCGGCGCTTGCCCATGGCTCACAGCGCCAGATCGAGATGGCCATTATAGACCACGCGCTCGTCGGAGGTGGCGGCGACCACTTCGCCGAGCGTGACGACGCTCTCGCCGGCCTCTTTCAGAATCCCGGTCACGGCCTCGACCGCGTCGGGGCGCACGATGGCGACCATGCCGATGCCGCAATTGAAGGTGCGCAGCAGTTCGAGCTCGGCGATGCCGCCTTCCGCCGCGAGCCACTTGAACACCGGCAGCACCGGCACCTGCGGCAGCGCGATGCGCACGCCGAGATGCTTCGGCAGCACGCGCGGAATGTTGTCGGTGAAGCCGCCGCCGGTGATATGGGCGAGGCCCTTGATCGCGCCGGTCTCGCGGATCGCGCGCAGGCAGGACTTCACATAGAGCTTGGTCGGGGCGAGCAGGGCGCCGCCCAGCGTCATCACCGGAGCGAACGGCGCGGCGTCGCCAAAGGCCAGCCCGGACTTCTCCACCACCTTGCGCACCAGCGAGAAGCCGTTGGAATGCACGCCCGAGGAGGCGAGGCCGATCACGGCATCGCCCGGCGCGATATCCTTGTGCGGCAGCAGCGTGCCGCGCTCGGCCGCGCCGACTGCGAAACCGGCGAGGTCGTAGTCGCCGTCCTTGTAGAGGCCGGGCATCTCGGCGGTCTCGCCGCCGATCAGGGCGCAGCCGGATTCGCGGCACCCCTCGGCGACGCCGGCGACGATGGCGGCGGTGGCCTCCGGATCGAGCTTTCCGCAGGCGAAGTAGTCGAGGAAGAACAGCGGCTCGGCGCCCTGCACCACGAGGTCGTTGACCGACATCGCCACGAGGTCGATGCCGATGCCGCCATGCACGCCGGTCTCGATCGCGATCTTGACCTTGGTGCCGACCCCGTCGGTCGCGGCGACCAGCACCGGATCCTTGAAACCGGCGGCCTTGAGATCGAACAGCCCGCCGAAACCGCCGATTTCGGCGTCCGCGCCGGCGCGGGCGGTGGCCCGGACCATCGGCTTGATCAGATCGACCAGCCGGTTGCCGGCGTCGATATCGACGCCCGAGGAGGAATAAGTGAGGCCGGAGGTCTTGTCGGTCATGCCATTTTCCGAGATTTAAGCGGTGGTTACGTCGAATTCCGGCGCGGTGCAATGGCTCGCATGTCGCCCGGCGATGGACTATGTAGATAACTGGCGCGGGAGGCAGGCCGGCGGTGGCGCGGCCCTCTCGCGCGGGCGTGCCGGGGGACGTTTCCCCGGGTTCGGGGACGGGGAGCGGCTTGAACTTACCCAATCTCATCACTCTGGGCCGGATTCTGCTCGTTCCGATGATCGTCTGGGCGATTGCCTCCAACCAGATGACGGTCGCCTTCGTGCTGTTCGTGGTCGCCGGGGTGAGCGACGCGGTGGACGGCTTCCTCGCCAAGCACTTCGACATGGCGACCGATCTCGGCGCGATGCTCGACCCGATCGCCGACAAGGCGCTGCTGGTCTCGATCTATGTCGCGCTCGGCATCACCGGCGACATCCCGCGCTGGCTGGTGATCCTGGTGGTGTCGCGCGATCTGATGATCGTCGGGGCGATGATCCTTTCCGGGCTGCTCGACAACCCGATGCCGGTCAAGCCACTGATGGTCTCCAAGCTCAACACGGTGGCGCAGGTCTCGTTCGCCGCTCTGGTGCTGGCCTCGCTGGGTTTCGGTTTCAAGGCCGGGCCCTATGACGCGATCCTGATGGGCCTGGTCACGGTTTTCACCCTGTTGTCGATTTCCTTTTATCTGGTGGAATGGATCCGCCATCTCGGCACCACGGAATCGATGTGACGTTGATTGGCGGGATGGGATCGGGCACGGTGGATCGTGCCGGTCCGTCTTTTTGATTGAGCATGATCTTGCCCAAAACCGGTGCCCGCGTTTCGGGCGTGCTCCAGGAGTAACCAGTGACCGTCCGCGTCCAACCTCGCCAGCTTGCGTTGACCTTGCCGCATGCGGAAAGCCTGTCGCGCGACGATTTCCTTGAGGGGCCGAGCAACGCGCAGGCGCTGGCGCTGATCGAGAACTGGCCGGACTGGCCGAACCGCGTGATGATGCTGGTCGGCCCCGAGGGCTGCGGCAAGAGCCATCTCGCCGCGATCTGGGCCGCGCAATCCGGCGCGCGCATGGTCGCGGCGCAGGCGCTGACCGCCGCCAATGTGCCCGGCGCGCTCGCCACCGGCGCGCTGGTGGTCGAACATCTCGAACCCGGCGCGTTCGACGAGCGCGCGTTGTTCCATCTGCTCAATCTGGCGCGCGAGGACGAGGCCTTCGTCCTGATCACCGGCCGCACGCTGCCGACGGCCTTCGAGGTGGCGCTGCGCGATGCCGCCTCGCGTCTGCGGGCCCTGCCGGTGATCACCGTGGCGCCGCCGGACGACCAATTGCTCCGCGCATTGATCGTGAAGTTCTGCGCCGACCGCCAGATGAGCGTGGACGAGGGTATCGTCAGCTTCCTCGCCGCCCGGATCGAGCGTTCCTTCGTCGCCGCCCGGCAGGCGGTCGAATTGCTCGACACCGAGGCGCTGCGGCGAGGCCGGCCGGTGACGCGGGCGCTGGCCGCCGAGGTGTTCCGGGGTTCCACCGTACCCTGATGCCGTTCAAAGCGGTACGCCATGCGCGTTTTGGCCGCTTGGCCGATGCAACCTGTTGACCCATCATGTCATTGAACTGTCACGAGACGCGCCGATGATCGGGCGGTGTCATGCGGGACGATTCACCGTTCCGGCAAGGGAAGCAGGCTGTTTGCATGGATACCGCCCAAGTCACTGTTCGAAAAAGCGAAAATGAGGCGGTATTGCCGTCGGCGACGGTGGTGGCGGGTCCGGAACGGTTCATCAACCGCGAGCTGTCCTGGCTGCACTTCAACCGCCGGGTTCTGGAGGAATCGGTCAATACCAACCATCCGGTGCTTGAGCGGGTCCGTTTTCTGTCGATTTCGGCCAATAACCTTGATGAATTCTTCATGGTCCGCGTTGCCGGCCTCAAGGCGCAGATCCGCGAAGGCTTCATGGAGCGCAGCCCCGACGGCCTGTCGCCCGCCGAGCAGCTTGTCGCGATCAACCAGACGGTATCGAAACTCGCCGGCGACCAGCAGGCGATCTGGCGCGACCTGCATGCCATCCTCGCCGATGTCGGCATCGTGCTGGTGGACAGCCGCGATGTCACCAAGCCGGAAGCGGCGTGGATCGAGGACCACTTCCTACACAACATCTTTCCGCTGCTGACGCCGCTCGCGATCGATCCGGCGCATCCGTTCCCGTTCATCCCGAGCCTCGGCTTCACCATCGCGCTGCATCTGGCGCGCGTGTCGGACGGCAAGTCGATGAACGCGCTGATCCGCCTGCCGGGCAAGATCGATCGCTTCATCCGCCTGCCGCAGGAGAAGGACGGCGTGGTGCGGATGATCCCGCTGGAACAGGCGACCAGCCTGTTCATCGGCCGCCTGTTTCCGGGCTACCTCGTCAAGGGACGCGGCGCGTTCCGCATCATCCGCGACTCCGAACTCGAAATCGAGGAGGAGGCGGAGGATCTGGTCCGCCTGTTCGAGACAGCGCTCAAGCGCCGCCGCCGCGGATCGGTGATCCGTCTCGAGATGGAAGCGAGCATGCCCGACGATCTGCGCGCTTTCGTGCAGCGCGCTCTGTCGGTGCCGGACGATGACGTGCTGCTGGTCGATGGTCTGCTCGCGATGAACGAGCTGTCGCAACTGACGCGCCTCAACCGGCCCGATCTCGAATTCACCCCTTACGTGCCGCGCTATCCCGAGCGTGTGCGCGATCATGGCGGCGATATCTTCGGCGCGATCCGGCAGAAGGACCTGATCGTCCATCATCCCTATGAATCGTTCGACGTCGTGGTGCAGTTCCTGCAACAGGCAGCGCGCGATCCGGACGTCGTTGCGATCAAGCAGACGCTGTACCGCACCTCGCGCGACTCGCCGATCGTGCGCACGCTCGCCGAGGCCGCCGAGGCCGGCAAGTCGGTCACCGCGCTGGTCGAATTGAAAGCGCGGTTCGACGAGGAAGCCAACATCCGCTGGGCGCGCGATCTGGAGCGCGCCGGCGTGCAGGTGGTCTACGGCTTCCTCGAACTGAAGACCCACGCCAAGCTGTCGTTCGTGGTGCGGCGCGAGGGCGGCGGTCTGAAGACCTACGTCCACACCGGCACCGGCAATTATCACCCGGTCACCGCGCGCATCTACACCGACCTGTCGTACTTCACCTGCGATCCGGTGATCGCGCGCGACGCCGCGCGGGTATTCAACTACATCACCGGCTACGCCGAGCCGATCGACATCGAGAAGATGGCGGTGTCGCCTTTGACATTGCGCAAGCGGATTCTTCATCACATCGAGGGTGAGGCCAATCACGCGCGTCACGGCAAGCCCGCCGCGATCTGGATGAAGATGAATTCGCTGGTCGATCCGGACATCATCGATGCGCTCTATGCGGCCTCGCAGGCCGGCGTGTCGATCGATCTGGTGGTGCGCGGCATCTGCTGCCTGCGGCCCGGCGTGCCGGGATTGTCGGAAAACATTCGCGTCAAGTCGGTGATCGGCCGCTTTCTGGAGCATGGCCGCATCTATTGTTTCGGAATGGGCCACGGCCTGCCGAGCGCCAAGGCGGCCGTGTACATCTCCTCGGCCGACATGATGCCGCGCAATCTCGACCGCCGCGTCGAGGTGTTGTGTCCGTTGCAGAATCCGACCGTGCACCAGCAGGTGCTGGAACAGATCATGGTGGCTAATCTGAAGGACAACGAACAGAGCTGGCAGTTGTTGCCGGATGGATCGTCAACGCGTATGAAGGCCGGGAAGGGCGAGGAGCCTTTCAACCTGCATAATTATTTCATGACGAATCCGAGTCTGTCTGGCCGTGGAAAGTCGCTCAAGGAATCTTCGCCGCGCCGGCTCACGCGCCGCTCGGAGCGCTAAGACGGGCAGTCGCGCGACACGCCGCCCGCACGATCGCGCGCGCAAATCGTCGGATACGATCGCCGTCATCGATATCGGCTCGAACTCCGTCCGCCTTGTCGTCTATGAGGGGCTGGAGCGCAGCCTCGCACCGATCTTCAACGAGAAGGTGCTGTGCGGTCTCGGCCGCGCGGTGCAGAGCACCGGGTTGATCGGCGACAAGGATATCGACAAGGCGCTGGCGGCGCTGCGCCGGTTCCGTGCGCTGTGCAAGCTGATGAAAGTCGGGCGGGTGCTCGCCATCGCCACCGCGGCGTGCCGCGACGCCAGCAACGGCGCCGACTTCATCGCTCAGGCCGAACGTGTCTGCGGCGTGCCGATCGAGGTGCTGTCCGGCACGCGCGAGGCCAGGCTCGCCGCGCTCGGCGTGGTCTCCGGTGTGTACCAGACCGACGGCATCGTCGGCGATCTCGGCGGCGGCTCGCTCGAACTGTCGGATGTGCGTGGCCATCGCGTGCTCTCCGGCGTCACGCTGCCGCTTGGCGGTCTCGCGTTGCAGGACGCCGCGCAGAAATCGATCAAGAAGGCCGAGCGGATCGTCAAGACGGAGCTCGCCAAAGCCCCGCAGCTCCAGCACGGGCGCGGCCGCACCTTCTATGCGGTGGGCGGCACCTGGCGCGCGCTGGCGCGGATCCACATCATCCAGAGCGGCTATCCGCTGCACATCATGCACGGCTATACGATCCCGGCCGCCGATGCGCTCGATTTCGTCCGCCGCCTGCGCCGTCTCGTGCTCAGCAACACGCTCGCCGATGTCGAGACCGTAACCGAAGCGCGCCGCCCGCTGCTGGCCTACGCCGCGCTCGTGCTCGAATACATCATCCGCACCGCGCACCCCTCGCAGGTGACGTTCTCCACCTACGGCGTGCGCGAAGGTCTTCTGTTCGAGATGCTGCCGTCGCAGGAGCGCGCCGAGGACGGCCTCCTGACCACCGCGCGCGCCATGAACCAGTTGCGATCGCGCGCGCCGCATCATGCGCTCGACCTGATCGACTGGACCGAGCGATTCCTGCGCGCGGCGAAGTTGCGCGAGAGCCCGCAGGAGCGGCGGTTACGGCAGGCGGCGTGCCTGTTGTCGGATATCGGCTGGCGCGCGCATCCCGACTATCGCGGCGAGCAGACGCTGCACATCATCACCAACGGCAATTTCGGCGCGATCAGCCATCAGGAACGCATCTTCCTCGCGCTCGTGCTGTACTACCGCTATGCCGGGCTTGGCGCGAAGAACCAGCCGCCCGAGGACATGCGCGCGCTGTTGCCGCCGGCGATGGTCGAGCGGGCGCGGCTGATCGGAGCGATCTTCCGCGTCGCTTTCCTGATTTCGGCGGCGCATCCGGGAGTCTTGCCGCAGACCCGTTTCAGGACCCGGGCGCGGAAGTTTTTCCTGGTGCTGGAGCACGGGATCGCCAATATTGCAGCCGATCGCGTCAACAACCGTTTCCGCCAGCTTCTCAAGCTGATCGGGCGGAGCGGGACGATCGAGACCGGCTGACGACCATGCTCGCCTATCTTTTCTGGCACGTTCCGCGCGCAGACGTGGACCGGCGTGACTATGAATCGGCCCTGGTCGGCTTCCATGCCGATCTTCGCGCATCGCCGCCGACCGGGCTCGAAGGCTCGGCGACTTATCGCACCTCCGAACTGCCATGGCTCGACGGCCGCGCGGGTTATGAGGACTGGTGTTTCGTCGCCTCGTCCGCCGCGCTCGACACGCTCAATCAGGCGGCGGTGAAGCCGGAGCGCTGGGATGTCCACGCCGCGGTGGCGAGCCGCACCGAATTCGGCCATGGCGGGTTGTACTATCATCTGCGTGGCGATGCGAAACCGGTCGCCGGTTCGCGTGTGCTGTGGCTGAAGCGGCCGCGCGGCATCCGTTACGAACAGTCGCTGGACGCGATGATCGGCGCCGCGAAGGGTGTTCTCAGTTGCTGGCGCAAGATGATGGTGCTGGGGCCGGGCGATGAATTCGCCATCGTCGGCGACGCCTCGCTCGACGTGCCGCTGCCCGAGGGCTGGCAGGGCCGCATGGTCGAGCGCACGCGGCTCGGGGCTTAGGGCAACTGTAGCTAGCGTGTTTTGCTGGCCTCATCCTCAGAGCCTGATCGGAACAAGGAGTCGTCCCGGCGCAGGCCGTGACCCATAATCCCAGTCGGTGGTTTGGGTATGGCGGGCCCGGCATCTTTCGTGAAAGGCCCGTGGTGATGGGTCCCGGCCTGCGCCGGGACGACCACGATCAAAACTCCCGTCGATGACGGGAAAACGCCCTGAAATAAAAAAGCCTTTCACTCCGTCATTGCGAGGAGCGCTTGCGACGAAGCAATCCAGTTCGTTTATGCGGCTCTGGATTGCTTCGCGGAGCTCGCAATGACGATAGCGGGTTATCTCGCTCGACCACGCGCCAGCGCAGCGGTCAGCCCGTCTTCTGGTCCTTGCCGGTCACCGGCACGACGCGGCCTTTCTCGATCGCCAGTGCGAGCTTGCCGTGCTTGAGCGCCAGCGCGGATTCGCCGAACAGTTCGCGCCGCCAGCCGTGCAGGGCGCCGACATCGGCCTGATCGTTGGTCGCGATCTGTTCGAGATCGTCGACGGTGGCGATGATCTTGCTGGCGACGGCGTGGCGCTCGGAGGTCATGCGCAGCAGCACCTTGAGCAGTTCGACGGTCGCGGCACCGTTGCCGTTGTTGCGCGGCTTCTCGATCTTGGGCAGCGTCGCCGGATCGCGGGCGACGCCGCGCTGCACGGCGGCGACGATGTCCTGCCCCCATTTCGATTTGTCGAACCCCTTCGGCAGCGAGCGCAGATGCGCGAGGCGCTCCAGCGAGGTCGGGGCGTGGGTGGCGATGTCGCCGATCGCGTCGTCCTTCATGATGCGGCCGCGCGGCACGTCGCGGGTCTGCGCCTCGCGCTCGCGCCAGGCCGCGACCTCCATCAGCACCGCCAGCTCCTTCGGCTTGCGCACGCGGGTCTTCAGCCGCTCCCAGGCCCGCTCCGGACTGGCGTCGTAGGTGGCGGGCGAGGTCAGGACCCTCATCTCCTCGCTGACCCAGTCGCTGCGGCCGCGTTTCTTCAGGTCGGCGTCGAGCGCCGCGAACACGTCGCGCAGGTGGGTGACGTCGGAAACCGCATAGGTCACCTGATCCGGCGTCAGCGGGCGGCGCGACCAGTCGGTGAAGCGGTGGGTCTTGTCGGGGCGATGGCCGGTGATCCGCTCGACGAGCTGGTCGTAGGCGATGGAGTCGCCATAGCCGAGCACCATGGCCGCGACTTGGGTGTCGAACACCGGTTGCGGCAGACTGCCGGCCATGTTCCAGATGATCTCGATGTCCTGCCGCGCGGCGTGGAAAACCTTCAGCACCTGTTCGTTGCGCATCAGGTCGAAGAACGGGGCGAGGTCGATGCCCTCGGCCAGCGCGTCGACCACGATGGCCTCCTCGGCGCTCGCCATCTGCACCACGCAGAGCAGGGGGTAGTAGGTGGTCTCGCGCAGGAATTCGGTATCCACCGTGATGGTGGGGTGTCGGGCGAGGCGGTCGCAGGCGGCGGCAAGCTCGGTCGAGGTCTTAATCAGGTCCATACCGCTGCATAACGCTTCTTGGGCCGGTTGTCGCCCCGCTTGGCCGGGAACGGCGTTGTTTTCGCCCGGTTTTTGCCGCCCGCCGGGGCGGCCGGCAACACGGTCCGGGCAGGGCAGCCGGGCGCCGGGCCGCGGTTGCCGCTGGGCCCGGGCTCGGCTAAACCGGGCGCGCGTTACCGCGTCTATCTCCTTTGATTCCGTCCTCTGACGCCTTTTTCGGGATTTCCATGCATCGCTATCGGTCTCACACTTGCGGCGCTCTCCGCGACAGCCACATCGATTCCGAGGTCCGCCTGTCCGGCTGGTGCCATCGCATCCGCGACCATGGCGGCTTGCTGTTCATTGACCTGCGCGACCATTACGGCCTCACCCAGTGCGTGGTCGATCCGGATTCCAAGGCGTTCAAGCTGGCCGAGACGCTGCGCTCCGAATGGGTGGTGAAGATCGACGGCAAGGTGCGCCGCCGCCCCGAAGGCACCGATAATCCGGACCTGCCGACCGGCGCGGTCGAGGTGTTCATCGCCGATATCGAGGTGCTCGGGGAAGCCGCCGAGCTGCCGCTGCCGGTGTTCGGTGATCTGGAATACCCAGAAGAAACAAGGCTTAAGTATCGTTTCCTCGACCTGCGCCGCGAGAAACTCCATCAAAACATCATGATCCGTGGCCAGGTCGTTGATTCCATGCGCAGCCGCATGAAGAGCGCCGGGTTCTTCGAATTCCAGACCCCGATCCTGACCGCGTCCTCGCCGGAGGGTGCACGCGACTTTCTGGTGCCGAGCCGCATCCATCCCGGCAAGTTCTACGCGCTGCCGCAGGCCCCGCAGCAGTACAAGCAGCTCCTGATGATGTCGGGCTTCGACCGCTACTTCCAGATCGCGCCGTGCTTCCGCGACGAGGATCCGCGCGCCGACCGCCTGCCGGGCGAGTTCTATCAGCTCGACCTCGAAATGAGCTTCATCACACAGGAAGACGTCTTCGCGACCATGGAGCCGGTCATCACCGGCGTGTTCGAGGATTTCGCGAACGGCAAGCCGGTGACCAGGAACTGGCCGCGTATTCCGTTTGCCGAAGCCTTGCGCAAATACGGCACCGACAAGCCGGACCTGCGCAATCCGCTGGTGATGCAGGACGTCTCCGAGCATTTTCGCGGCTCTGGCTTCAAGGTGTTCGCGCGCATGCTGGAGCAGGCGGGCAACGAGGTCTGGGCGATCCCCGGGCCCAAAGGCGGCAGCCGCGCGTTCTGCGACCGCATGAATTCATGGGCGCAGGGCGAGGGCCAGCCCGGTCTCGGCTACATCATGTGGCGCGAGGGCGGCGAGGGCGCCGGCCCGCTCGCCAACAACATCGGGCCGGAGCGCACGGCCGCGATCCGCGAGCAGCTTGGCCTCAAGGAAGGCGATGCGGCGTTCTTCGTCGCCGGCGATCCTGCCAAATTCTGGAAGTTCGCGGGTCTCGCGCGCACCAAGGTCGGCGAAGAACTCGACCTGATCGACAAGGATCGGTTCGAGCTCGCGTGGATCGTCGACTTCCCGATGTACGAATACAACGAGGACGAGAAGAAGGTCGATTTCTCGCACAATCCGTTCTCGATGCCCCAGGGCGGGCTCGAAGCGCTGCAGACTCAGGACCCGCTCACCATCAAGGCGTTCCAGTACGACATCGCCTGCAACGGCTACGAGATCGCCTCCGGCGGCATCCGCAACCACAAGCCGGCGGCGATGGTGAAGGCCTTCGAGATCGCCGGTTATGGCGAAGAGACGGTGGTCGAGCGATTCGGCGGCATGTACCGCGCGTTCCAGTATGGCGCGCCGCCGCACGGTGGTATGGCGGCCGGCGTAGATCGAATTGTTATGCTGCTGTGTGGCACGAACAACTTGCGCGAAATCTCGCTTTTCCCGATGAATCAGCGCGCCGAGGATCTCCTGATGGGGGCGCCTTCGGAAGCAACGATCAAGCAGTTGCGCGAACTTCACATCAGGCTCAATCTTCCGCAAAACTGATCGAGGGAGCGCCGGGACCAGGTCGGCGAACAGCATTGGCTTCAGAAATGGGACAGTCGTCGGACGAGCTGCGCAACGCGGCTCTATCCTACCATCGTTTGCCGCGTCCCGGTAAACTTGAGATCCAGGCCACCAAGCCGCTCGGTAACCAGCGCGATCTGGCCCTTGCCTATACGCCGGGCGTCGCGGCGGCCTGCGAGGCCATCGCCGCCGATCCGTCTCAGGCCGCTTCGCTCACGGTGCGCTCCAATCTCGTCGCGGTTGTCACCAACGGCACCGCCGTTCTCGGTCTCGGCAATATCGGCCCGCTCGCCTCCAAGCCGGTGATGGAAGGCAAGGCGGTTCTGTTCAAGAAGTTCGCCGGCATCGACGTGTTCGACATCGAGATCAACGCCCACACCGTCTCGCATGTGGTGGAGACGGTGGCCGCGCTGGAGCCGACCTTCGGCGGCATCAATCTCGAAGACATCAAGTCGCCCGAGTGCTTCGAGATCGAGGAGCAGCTCAAGGCCCGGATGAAAATCCCGGTGTTTCATGACGACCAGCACGGCACCGCGATCATCGTCTGCGCTGCGATCCGCAACGCGCTGGTGCTGAACGGCAAGAAGCTCGAGGACATCAAGATCGTCACCGCGGGAGCGGGCGCGGCGGCGCTGGCCTGTCTCAACCTGCTGGTCTCGATGGGGGCGAAGCGCGAGAACATCTGGGTCTGCGATATCGACGGTCTCGTCTATGAGGGCCGCAACACCCTGATGGACAAATGGAAGGCGATCTACGCGCAGAAGACCGACAAGCGCACGCTGGCCGAGGTCATCGTCGGCGCCGACGTGTTTCTCGGCCTGTCCGGTCCCAAGGTGCTGACGACGGACATGCTCAAGACCATGGCGGATGGGCCGCTGATCATGGCGCTCGCCAATCCGACGCCGGAGATCATGCCGGACGAGGCGCGCGCGGCGCGGCCCGATGCGATGATCTGCACCGGCCGCTCGGACTTCCCGAACCAGGTCAACAACGTCCTGTGCTTCCCCTTCATCTTCCGCGGCGCGCTCGATGTCGGCGCTACCGCGATCAACGAGGCGATGAAGCGCGCGGCGGTGGATGCGCTGGCGCAGCTCGCGCGCGATCCGCCGTCGGACGTGGTGACGCGCGGTTTTGACGGCGCGGAATCGACCGGCTTCGGTCCGGGCTCGCTGATCCCCGGCGCGTTCGATCCGCGCATCATCCTGCGCGTCGCGCCGGCGGTGGCGAAGGCGGCGATGGAGAGCGGCGTCGCGACACGCCCGATCGCCGATTTCGACGCCTATGCCGAGCAGCTCGACCGCTTCGCCTTCCGTTCCGGCTTCATCATGAAGCCGCTGTTCGGCAAGGCGCGCAAGCAGCCGATGCGCGTGATCTATGCCGAGGGCGAGGATGAGCGCGTGCTGCGCGCGACGCAGGCCGTTCTGGAGGAGGGCATCGCGCGCCCGATCCTGGTCGGCCGTCCCAGCGTGGTGGCGACGCGGCTCAAGCGCGCCGGATTCTCGATCAAGCCGGGCGAAGATTTCGATCTCATCAACCCGGAAGACGATCCGCGCTACCGCTCTTATGTGCAGAGCTATGTCGATGTCGCCGGCCGTCACGGCATCACGCCGGACGCGGCGCGCACGCTGGTGCGCACCAATTCGACCGTGATCGCCGCGCTCGCGGTGCAGCGCGGCGAGGCGGACGCGATGCTGTGCGGCGTCGATGGCCGCTATCTCAGCCATCTGCGCCGCATCCGCGAGATCATCGGCATCCGGCCCGAGCTGACCGACTACTCGGCGCTGGCGCTCCTGATCACCAACAAGGGCTCGTACTTCATCGCCGACACCCAGATTCGTCCGAATCCGACCGCTGAAGAGCTGGCGGAGATCGCGGCGCTGGCGGCGGTGCATGTGCAGCGTTTCGGCATCAAGCCGCGCGTCGCCTTCCTGTCGCATTCGGATTTCGGCAGTTACGACTCGGATTCGGCGCGCAAGATGCGCCGCGCCACCGAACTCCTGGCGCGCTCGCATCCGGAGATCGAAGCGGACGGCGAAATGCAGGGCGACACCGCATTGTCGGAAGTCACCCGCAAGCTGGTGCTGCCGCATTCCCGCGTCGAGGGTTCGGCCAACATCATGATCATGCCAAATCTGGATGCGGCGAACATCACCTTCCAGGTGATCAAGGTGCTTTCCAATGCGCTGCCGGTCGGCCCGATCCTGATCGGCCCGGCGAAACCCGCCCACATCCTGACCCCCTCGGTCACCGCGCGCGGCATTCTCAACATGACCGCGGTCGCCGTGGTCGAGGCGCAGGAGCGCATGAACCAGCCGACCCTGTTCGCCTAGGAGGCGGGTTCGGATCGGTCTGGCTCTTCATGCCGAGAGGTTGACCGGAAAGGGTCGTCCCGGCGCAGGCCGGGACCCCTAGTCCCGGCCGATGATTTGGGCGCGGCAGGCTCGGTATCTTTCCTGAAAGGCCTGTGGTGATGGGTCCCGGCCTGCGCTGGGACGACCGCGACAAAAAAATTCCATCAATGATGGAAAACACCCTCAAATGCAGTCTGCATTTTCGGTCAGACTCTGAGAAGCGATCCGAAAGATCGCGTCTCCAAGGGTGAGGCCACGAAGGCACAGCCTTATGGTTCGAGACAGCGCTTGCGCGCACTTCCTTGCCATGAAGGCGGCCCGTCATCCCATCATGAAAGGCGGCCCGCCATTGTGAGGCGAAAGTGGGGCGATAGCCGGTCACTTGCGAAAGCTCACAATTCCTGTTGGCGAAGGCGCGGCGGCGTTTGTATGGTTGCGCCGGTCGTCGTGGGTCAGTGGGGGTCGTCATGCAAGCATTTGCCGCATTCGGACGTTTTCTGTTCTCGATCCTGTTCATCGTCTCCGGCGGCTACAAGCTCTCCGACATCTCCGGGATGGTGCAGACCGTCACCACCCACATCCCGATCCCGCCGGATATCCTGACCTATACCAGCCAGATCGAGACCGCGACCGGCATGCCGATCGCGCAGCTCATCGTCATTATCAGCGGCGCGTTCGAGGTGCTGGCCGGCGTGCTGATCGCGCTCAATTTCGGCACCCGGATCGTGTCGGTGCTGCTCGCGATCTTCGTCGCGCTGACGATCGTCTATTTCCACGATTTCTGGAATCAGAGCGGCGCCGAGCGCTGGAGCACGATCTTCGAGGCGCTGAAGAATGTGTCGCTGATCGGCGCGCTGTTGATGCTCGCGGCCTCTCCGCGGTTGTCGCCAATGGCCGAAGGCGACGGCTATCATGGCGTGTAGATCATTAACTTGAATCGCGTCATTGCGAGGAGGCGAAGCCGACGAAGCAATCCAGCTCTTTTATAGATCTTCTGGATTGCTTCGCTGCGCTCGCAATGACGGTAAGCTGATAGATTCTCAGCCCATGACGTCCTACCGCCGCCAGGCCACCAGATCGACATGGCGCGCGGCGTCGAGCACCCGCCGCTCGGTCGCTTTCAGGCCGTGTTGCGCAAGGATCGCCTGCGGCGTCATGCGCGGCACGTCCGGAAACACGCCGAGGCCGTCCGCAATGCTGACGTCATGCGCCTGCGACAGCCAGAACGCATCGTAGCGGTCGAGAAACAGCGCATAGACCACCGGGCCACCGATCACCGCGACCTTGGCCGAAGCGCCGGCGCCGGCCTCTTTGCAGGCCTCCTCGAACGAGGCGCCGGCCGGATTCCACAGCGTCGCGTGCGGCCATTGCGTTGTCGGCTCCAGTGACGCGATCTTGCGCGTCAGCACGATGCGCCTGCGCTGCGGCGAGCGCGGCTGGTCCTCGTGCGAATGCTGGCCGTGAACGATGACGTCGGCCGCGTCGAGCGCGGATTGAAAGAACGCCTGATCGGGTGGAAATTTCAGACTTTGCGGCATCACCCCCGTGGAATCGGCGAGCATGCCGTTCGCGGAGACGATGACGTAACCTTCGATGGTCGGCACAATACCTCGCTATTCGGAAATGGTCTGCACCACGCTCGATAGCGGACGGGTGTTGACGGTGGGAAGCTTCATGCCCTTGACGACTTCCTCGTCATATTTGGCGAGGGTCTGCACCGGCGCCTTGGCCTTGACCTGCACCACCTTGTAGCCGCCGGCCTTCAGGCGCGAGACCAGGTCGGGCAGCGCCTCGGCGGTGTGCTTCTGGAAGTCGTGCATCAGGATGATGCCCTTGCCGTTCTTCTCCAGCTTGTTCATCACGGTGTCGACGATCTTCTTGGCGTTCGGGGCCTTGAAATCGAACGAGTCGAGATCGCAGGACCACATTGAGATGTTGCGCTCGCCGAGATAGGTCACCATCGCGGGCGGATGCTGCAGGGCCGGGAAACGGAAGAACGGCGAAGGCGGCTTGCCGAGCGCGATGGCAACCGCGCTGAAGCCTTTCTCGATTTCTTCCTTGCGCTGCTCGTCGGTCAGCTTCTTGTTGTTGAGGTTGGCATGCGACCAGGTGTGCGCGCCGATGGTGTGGCCGTGCGCTTCGACCTGCTTGAGGATTTCCGGATGCCACATCGCATGCTTGCCGATGGCGAAGAAGATCGCCTTGGTGCATTCCTCTTCCAGCGTCTTCAGCACCGATGGCGTGGTGTGCGGCCACGGCCCGTCGTCGAAGGTCAGCACGACCTCCTTGTCGCGCAGGAAATCGAGCTGCTTGAAATGCTCGAAGCCGAAACCCGGACCGCCAGTGGTGTCGATCGCGACCACGCGCGCGACGCCGAGCGCGTTCGGATTGGCGCAGGCCGTCTTGGCTGTTGTCGCGGCGGCCGGGGCGGGCGCGCCGGTTTGTGCGGCGGCAGGCGGCGGCGATGCGGCCGGCGTCGCAGCCGCCGGAGGCGCGGCGGGGCGCGGGGGCATGACGGCTTGCGACCAGGCGTATCCGGACCATGCGCCGCCGATGGCGATAACCGAAACCGCGGCGGTGACGAGGAATGCCGTTGTCTTGCGCATGAGATAACCCCCTGCCTTGATCGCATGGCGGCCGCGCGTATCGCGGCGCGAACGCTCCCGTCTCAAGCCTAGCTGGAGCGGATCGAGACGGCCAATGGATTTCGTGCGCCGGTGGAGCAGGCACACGAACGCGGTGGATAACCGCCGTACCGGGTTGGATGCGCGGGAGCGGAGAAGGTGACAGGCTTATCGCAGCGGCACGATGAAGTCGGTGCCGCGCCCGGTCTCGCCGCCGAGGCCCTGATCGGACACGATCAGCGAGCCGCCGGGCGCGATTGTCTCCGCGATCTTCTGCATCGCGTCCTCGGGGATTGTCAGCCGGTCGAGCGCTTCGCTGGCCGAAGAGGGCGGAATCGCGGGAGTCTGGGCAACGGGCTCCGCGCCCCTCTTGTGCCGCGGCGCGGGCTCGGCATGCGAACGCTGCGGCAGCGACACCACCGACCAGCGATAGGTTTTCGCATCGTCCTTGTCGGCGCGCATGGTGAAGACATGCGTGCCGAGCGGACCCTCGCCGGCGATCGTCACCGGCACTTCGAACAGCGGCTCGAAATTCTGCCGGACGAACAGCTTGCCTTCCTTGCGGCTGACATAGGCGGCGATATGGCCGGTGCGCTTGACCGGCGCGGGCTCGGCGGTCTTTGCCGTATCGGTGTTGGTCTCGGGCTTGACGTCCGGGGCGGGCGTTGCGGCAGGTGCGGTCTCGGCAGCAGCCGGCGCGATGCCGGCGGTCTTGCCGCCATCCGCCGCCGGGACTTCGGCCCGGGCCTCGCGTCTTGCATCGGGACCGGCGTCGGAGAGCGTGTCGTCGCGTTTCGGCGAGACGCCGCTGGCATCGGCGGTGCGCACGACGTCGACATACGGTGTTGCCGTGCTCGGCCGCAATCCGAGTTTCTCCAGCGCGGCCGGCGCTGGCTGCGCTTCTGCCGCAGGCGTGGCGGCAGGCTCGGGCTTGTGCGCCACCAGCAGCGGGTGGGTGATGTCCATCGGCGACACATCGCCGGGCGCGACGATCACCCGCGCGCCCATCCGGGTCCAGCTCCACATCCGCATCGCGAAGTGCATCGGCATGCGGATGCAGCCATGCGAGGCCGGATAACCGGGCAGCACGCCGGCGTGCATCGCGATCCCTGACCAGGTGATGCGCTGCATGTAGGGCATCGGCGCGCCGCTGTAGATGTTGGAGCGGTGCCATTTGTTCTTCTGGATCACGCTGAACACGCCCATCGGCGTCGCATGGCCGCGCATGCCGGTGGAGACCGGCGCTTCGGCGAACAGGCCGTTGGCGTCATACATCTTCAGCCGCTGCTTCTCGATCGAGATCGTGACGATGACGGGGCCCCGCGGCTTGCCGATCGCTTCCTTCGCCGGCTCCGCCTTGCGGTGATGCGGCCGCGAGGCGCGGGCGGGGCGCTGCGGCGGACGCGGTCGCTGGATCACCGGCCCGTCGTCGTAATCGGAATAATAGTCGGGGGCGTCGGCCGGGCCGCCCAGCCAGTACATCTGTGCCTGTGCCGGCGCCGACAGGCCGAGCAAAGCGGCGACCGCCAGCAGGCCGGCTTGCCTTGTCGCGCGGACGGGGAGTGCTTGATCGATACGGAAGAACGAGGAGGACTGCCTTGCCGCCGCACACGTCAGTTCGGTTTTCACGTCCTCAATCCCCAATCGCTTGCCGCTTCGCCATGGGTTGTGTCGCGGGCAGTCCGGAAGGTTCGATCGACCTTGATCCGGATACCGTATCTTTATTGAGAAACTATCCTATCGGCCGGGCGCGTCCGGCCAATCACGGCGATGTGTCGTCTTTCATTCGCCGGGCGGGTTCCCACATAGGGCGGGGGCTTTGATGGAGTTTCGTGCGATGATGTTTTTGGAAGCCGGCCGAAAGGCTTGCCGAAGGTTGAGGCGGGCGCGCGGCGGTCTCGTCCTGGCGTTCGGCCTCGCGGTCGCCTTTGTAGTTGCTGGTGTAGGTGGTACCAAGGTACAGGCTGCGGACGAGCCCGACCTGATCTTCCGCCGCTCGACCGTGTTCAAGCTGCTCAGCCCTGACGACAAGCTGGCGACCTACGGCATGGACGATCCCGGCATCGAGGGCGTGGCCTGCCATTTCACCGTGCCGGAGAAGGGCGGTTACAAGGGCTGGCTCGGCCTTGCCGAGGAAGTGTCCGACATCTCGCTGTCCTGTCGCCAGATCGGTCCGATCCGCATCAAGGCCAAGTTCTCGCAGGGCGAGGACATCTTCCGCCAGCGCCGCTCGCTGTTCTTCAAGAAGATGCAGATCGTGCGCGGCTGCGACGCCAAGCGCAACGTGCTGGTCTACATGGTCTACTCGGACCGGCTGATCGAAGGCTCGCCGAAGAACTCGACCTCGTCGGTGCCGATCATGCCGTGGGGCGCGGGCGACACCGTGCAGAAGTGCGCCGATTTCATGTCGTGAGCGACGCGACCCTCGTTCGGCGAGCGGATGTGCCGGGCCGGTGAACCCGGCGGCCAGTGGCCGCGACAGATGAGCGGATGCCTTGAGGAGATGATCCCATGCGGCCGCTCAGTCTCGTTCTTGCTTTTGCCTTTGTCATCGCCGGACCGCTGACGACCAGCGCGCCGCGCTCGACGCTGCCGGGCGTCGGCACCTTCAACTACACCGGCTCGAAGCTGACGATCGATGCGCCGCAGGTGATGGCGGCGCTACGCGACAATACGAAGCAGCGGAACTAGCGCCGCGCGCCGCGCCGCTCGATGCATTTGCGCACGCTGGCGACGCCTTGCGGCGTCAGCTTGGTGCCGGTGATCTCCTTGATCTGTCCGGTCGGGCAGGAGCCGTCATCGACCAGGATGTGCTGGCCAAGACGGATGCTGGTGATCTCGCTCTCGCGCGAGACCGTCTCCGCCGCTGCGGGCGTTGCGAGCACGGCGAACAGCGCCGCGCCCAGCAGTATGCTGCGCTGCATCATGCGATGTCGGCATTTTGTCATGCGCGCTCCTTCATGCCGCGGGTCCACTCAATGGACCGCTGCCTTTGAAAACAGATTGATGACGGCAACGCCGGCGACGATCAGCGCCAGCCCGATCACGGCGGGCAGATCGAGCCGCTGGCCGAACCAGACGAGGCCGACCAGCGTAATCAGGATAACGCCGAAGCCGGACCAGATCGCATAGGCGATTCCGACCGGCATGGTGCGCAGCACCAGCGACAGAAAATAGAACGCCGCGGCGTAGCCGATGGCCGTGAGCACCAGCGGCTTGGGCTTGGTGAATTGCTCGGAGGCCTGCAGCGCGGCAGTTCCGATCACCTCGAAGCCGACGGCGAGGACGAGATAGAGATAAGCCATGACGTATCGTACCGATGCCGCCGCGATTCTTGAAGGCTGCGTGTTGCGATGCACTCATCGGGCGTAGCGTATGCGACCTATTTCCAAGCTGCGGAACCACAGGAACACCACACTGTGACCGCCTCGCGATTGCCTCGACCGGCTTCGATTCGTATAACGCCCGAATCGGCAAAGGCCGTGTTTCCCTTCGGATTTCCGCGATAAGGCAGATGCGCTGAGATGAACCAGCTTGTACGGATTGCGCTCAGCCGGCCTTACACCTTCGTCGTCCTTGCTCTTCTGCTCCTGATCGTGGGTCCGCTCGCGGCGCTGCGCACGCCGACCGACATCTTTCCCGACATCCGCATTCCGGTGATCGGGGTGGTCTGGAATTACACCGGCCTGCCGCCCGACCAGATGGCGGGCCGCATCGTCACGCCGTTCCAGCGCGCGCTGACCACCACGGTCAACGATATCGAGCACATCTCCGCCAATTCCTATGGCGGCATCGGCATCATCAAGATCTTCTTCCAGCCCAACGTCGATATCCGCACCGCCAACGCGCAGGTCACCGCGATCGCGCAGACCATGCTCAAGCAGTTGCCGCCGGGTGCGACCCCGCCGCTGATCCTGAACTACAGCGCCTCGACGGTGCCGATCCTCCAGCTCGCGCTGTCGGGCGACGGGCTCACCGAGCAGAACCTCGCCGACTTCGCCACCAACCAGTTGCGCACGCCGCTGGTCACCGTACCGGGGGCGGCGATCCCGTGGCCCTATGGCGGCAAGCTGCGCCAGATCCAGATCGATCTCAACGCCACCGCGTTGCAGGCGCTCGGCCTGTCCGGGCAGGACGTCGCCAACGCGCTGGCGGCGCAGAACCTGATCACGCCGGCCGGCACCCAGAAGATCGGCGGGTTCGAATACATCATCCAGGTCAACAACTCGCCGCTGAAGATCGAGGAGCTCGGCGATCTGCCGATCCGCACCGTCAACGGCGCGATGGTCTACGTCCGCGACGTGGCGCAGGTGCGCGACGGCAATCCGCCGCAGACCAATATCGTGCATGTCGACGGCAACCGCTCGGTGCTGATGATGGTGCTGAAAGCGGGCTCGACCTCGACGCTGGACATCATCGACGGCATCAAGAAGAAGATCGTCCAGGTCAAGGACACGCTGCCGGAGACATTGAAGATCGGCCTGATCGGCGATCAGTCGATCTTCGTGCGCGGCGCCATCGAAGGCGTCGCCAAGGAAGGCATTCTCGCCGCGCTGCTCACCAGCGTGATGATCCTGCTGTTCCTGGGAAGCTGGCGTTCCACCGTCATCATCGCGGTGTCGATCCCGCTGTCGGTGATGGGCTCGATCGCGATGCTGTCGCTGATCGGCGAGACGCTGAACATCATGACGCTCGGCGGCCTTGCGCTCGCGGTCGGCATTCTGGTGGACGACGCCACGGTGACGATCGAGAACATCAACTGGCATCTGGAGCACGGCAAGGAGGTCGAGCCGGCGATCCTCGACGGCGCGGCGCAGATCGTGACGCCGGCTTTCGTCTCGCTGCTGTGCATCTGCATCGTGTTCGTGCCGATGTTCTTCCTCACCGGCGTGTCGCGCTTCCTGTTCGTGCCGATGGCGGAAGCAGTGATGTTCGCGATGATCTGGTCCTTCATCCTGTCGCGCACGCTGGTGCCGACCATGGCGAAGTACATGCTGCATCCGCATCCGCGCGACGAGAACGGCAATCCGCTGCCGCCGCCGCCCACCCGCAATCCGCTGGTGCGCTTCCAGCGCGCCTTCGAGGCGGGGTTCGCGCGTTTCCGCGATGGCTATCACGACTTGCTGCGGTTGGCGCTGAATCACCGCGCCATCTTCGTCTGCGGCTTTCTCGGCTTCGTCGCGGCCTCGTTCCTGCTGGTGCCGTTTCTCGGGCGCAACTTCTTCCCCTCGGTGGACAGCGGCCAGATCCTGATGCATGTCCGCACCCAGGTCGGCACCCGCGTCGAGGAGACCGCCAACCAGCTCGCCGACATCCAGAAAGTCATCCGCCGCATCATTCCCGCCGCCGATCTCGAGACGATGACCGACAACATCGGCATCCCTTATAGCGGCATCAACATGACCTACAACAACACCGGCGTGATCGGCACGCAGGACGGCGACATCCAGATCAAGCTGCGTGAGAACCATCGGCCGACCGAGGAATACGTCCAGGCACTGCGCGAGGAACTGCCGCGCGCGTTTCCCGGCGTGTCGTTTGCGTTCCTGCCGGCCGACATCGTCAGCCAGATTTTGAATTTCGGCTCGCCTGCGCCGATCGACCTGCAGATTCGCGGCGCCAACATTCAGGCCAACTACGCCTATGCCAACGACCTGTTGCGGCGGCTGCGCCGGATTCCGGGCGTGGCCGACGCGCGCATCCAGCAGTCGCCGAACGCGCCGGGCTTCAACGTCGATGTCGATCGCACCCGCGCGCAGTATCTCGGCGTTACCGAGCGCGACGTGGTCAATAGCCTGGTCGTCAATCTCGCGGGCTCGTCGCAGGTCGCGCCGACCTTCTTCCTCAATCCGGCCAACGGCGTGTCCTATTCCGTCGTGATGCAGACGCCGCAATACCAGATGGATTCGCTGAGCAAGCTGCAGACGGTGCAGATCAACGCCGCGGGCGCGCCGAGCCTGCCGCTGCTCGGCGGCATCGCCGACATCAAGCGCATGACTACCAACGCGGTGGTGTCGCAGCATGACATCCAGTCGCTGATCCAGATTTTCGCAACCCCGCAGGGCCGCGATCTCGGCGCGGTGGCCGCCGACATCCGCAAGGTGCTGGACGAGACCGTGAAGGATGTGCCGCGCGGCAGCACGGTGGTGCTGTCGGGGCAGGTGGAGACCATGAACAGCGCGTTCTCCGGCCTGCTGTTCGGTCTGATGGGCGCGATCGTGCTGATCTATCTGCTGATCGTGGTGAACTTCCAGTCGTGGACGGACCCGCTGGTGATCATCTCGGCGCTGCCGGCGGCGCTGGCCGGCATCGTCTGGATGCTGTTCATCACCGGAACGACGCTGTCCGTGCCGGCGCTCACCGGCGCGATCATGTGCATGGGCGTCGCCACCGCCAACAGCGTGCTGGTCATTGCTTTCGCGCGCGAGCAACTCGATATCAGTGGCGATCCGGTGCAGGCGGCGCTGGAAGCCGGTTTCGTGCGCTGCCGTCCGGTGCTGATGACCGCGCTCGCCATGATCATCGGCATGGCGCCGATGGCGTTCGGCCTCGGCGAGGGCGGCGAGCAGAATGCGCCGCTCGGCCGCGCCGTGGTCGGCGGCCTGATTTTTGCTACCGCCGCGACATTGATCTTTGTGCCGGTCGTGTTCAGCATGCTGCATCGTAAGCACGCGCCGGGTGTGGCCTCGTCCTCGTCTCATCCGCCATTGGAGCCTTCGCATGCCGTCTGAGCAGCCAAAGCACGTTTCCGTCCGCAAGCTGCGGCTCGCCGGCCTGATCGCCGGCGTGGTGATCGTGCTTGTCGTCGTGTTCGGCATTGTCGCGCGCGAGAACAGCGATGCCAAGCTGCGGGCGTGGACCGATGCGCAGGCGGTGCCGAGCGTGGCCGTCGGCAAACCCAACACCAAGCCGGTCGGCGCCACCATCACGCTGCCGGGCCGCATCGAGGCCTATTCGCGCGCACCGATCTATGCGCGTGTCAGCGGTTACCTGAAGAGCTGGAACGTCGATATCGGCGCGAAGGTAAAGTCCGGCGATCTGCTTGCCGAGATCGAGGCGCCGGACCTCGACCAGCAATTGTTGCAGGCGCGCGCCGATCTCGCCAATGCGCAGGCGGCGGCGAAATTGTCTGCCGCCACGTTGAAGCGTCGCCAGACATTGCTGTCGTCCAACTTCGTCTCGCAGCAGGAGATTGACGAGCGCTCGGCGGACCTCGCCAGCAAGGAAGCGCAGGTCAAGGCGATGCAGGCCAATGTTGATCGCCTTCAGGCGCTGACCGGCTACAAGCGTGTCGAAGCGCCGTTCGACGGCATCGTGATCGAGCGCAACACCGATGTCGGCGCGCTGATCAGTGGCGGCGGCGGCTCGGGTCCGGCGATGTTCGTGATCGCCGACATGCAGAAGCTGCGTGTCTATGTCAGCGTGCCGCAGAGCTATCTCGCCGCGATCCGCACCGGCTCCGAGGCCAATATCTCGGTGCCGGAATATCCCGGCCGCCGGTTTGTGGCGACGGTGGAGAGTTCGGCGCAGGCGGTCGATATCTCGACCGGCACCACGCGGATGCAGCTTGCGCTGGACAATTCCGGCGGCGAGTTGCGGCCCGGCGCGTTCGCCAATGTCCAGCTCAAGCTGTCGGGCGATGCCGCGCCGCTGTCGATTCCGGCCGGCGCGCTGGTGTTCAACAAAAGCGGGCTCAGCGTCGCGACCGTGGATGACAACGATCGCATCCGCTTCAAGACGGTGACGATCGCGCGCGACCTCGGCCGCGAGATCGAGATCGCGACCGGCCTGTCGCCGCACGACACCATCGTCGTCACGCCGCTCGACGGCATCGTGGATGGTGATCAGGTTCGCGTCGCGGGCCGGGAGTCCAAAGGCAGTGCCGAAAAGAAGACCTCCGACGCGGAGCGGTAGGCGGGGGTGTGATCAAAGCGTATTATTCGTCATGGCCGGGCATAGCCCCTCGAAGACGGGCGTGAACGCCCTTTTGACCCGGCCATCCACGCCTTGAAAGTTTCAGCGAACAAAGAAAGACGTGGATGCCCCGCACAAGGTCGGGCATGACGGCGTTTGCTGCCTCTATGTCGCTAATCGCGATGGCAACCTATCCGTCATTGCGAGGAGGCGCAGCCGACGCCGCAATCCAGTTTTGATTATATTGATGCTGGATTGCTTCGCTTCGCTCGCAATGACGCGATGGAGCTTTTCTAGCTCCAGTGCCTGATCAGCGGACCGTCCTCTCCATAGATTGGATCGGTTGTCGGATTCTCGACCTTCGGAATGCTCTCCAGTGCCGCGGCGTGATTGTCCGGCGTCGGCAGCGTGATCTCCATCTTCGGACCCGGCGGGTAGGCGCCGATCACGACGAAATCGTCGTCGGCCCAGATGCATTGATGTCCGGTGCCGGCCGGCAGGATCACCACATCGCCGGCGAACAGTTCGAACTCGCGGCCCTTGTCGCCGCCGAAGCGCACGCGTGCCTTGCCGTGCGCCACACCGAGCGCTTCGTGCACAGTGGAATGATAGTGCAGATAGTCATAGACGCCGTCGCGCCACATCTGGCCCCAGCCATTGGCGCCGAACAGTCCCTCGATGGTTTTCTCCGGATGAGGGTTATCGACCACGACTGCGCTGCGATAGATCAGAAGCGGCAGCGGATTGTTCGGCACCAGACCGTCGTCGTGAAAGACGAAGGCGAGAGGCTCGACCGGATCGTGTAGATCAGACCTGGCTGCGGCTGGCATGGCAAGAAACGCCTCGACAAGGATCACCGATCCAACGCGATGCGATCCTCGCGGTTCCTGCTCAGGATTGCAGGCTGAAGATTTCCAGATCGCGCAGCAATGCCGATGCGCGCGAGGTGAAGGTGGTGACGATTTCCTCGCTGCCGGCGATCTCGCGGTTGTGTTCCGCGCCGCAGCCGGTGCATTCGTAGATGAATTCGAGCTTGGTGGTCGCCCAGCGCACGTCCCTGATCTCCATCAGGTGGCGCGTGCAGGTCGGACACACGACGATCGCGGGCCGGGCGTCCCGGAGCGGAACGTTTGCGAGCATCTGAACTCTCCTGACGGCGGATGCCCACGCCGTTACCGCGCGCGAGTCGATCCGTACTGGCGGCAGTTTACCGCCGCGCGGCCCGGATCCGGCGCTTCGTGACAGGAAAGGTGGAGTTAATACACAGTTAATTATGGTTCAGACCCGGCCTTTCACCGGGATCAGGGCGCCGGTGACGGCGCTGGCCTGATCGCTCGCCAGGAACAAAATGACGTTGGCGAGTTCCATCGGAGTCACCCATGCCGCGAAGTCCGCATCCGGCATGTCGCGGCGGTTGGCGGGCGTGTCGATGGTGGAAGGCAGCACCGCGTTGACCGTGACCTTGCCCTTCAGTTCGGCCGCGAGCGATTCCGTGAGCTTGTGCACGCCGGATTTCGACGCGGCGTAGGGGCCCATGCCGGAGCCCGCCTGCAATGCGCCGAGCGCGCCGATATTGACGATGCGTCCTGCGTTCGATGCGGCGAGATGCGGAATCGCCGCGCGCGAGGCGTGCAGCGCCGTCAGCGTGTTGATGCGATACAGCCGCTCCCATGTCGCGGCGTCGCCGTCCGCGATGGTCTGGAAAGAGAACGCTCCGGCGATGTTGATCAGCGCATCGAGCCTGCCGAAACAGGCCGCCGCCGCGTCGATCGCCTGCTGCGCCTGCGTTGCATCGGTAAGATCGATGCCGCCGATATCGGTGCGGTCCGGCGAAGGTGCTGCGTTTGAAGGTGCGTGATCGATCGTCGCGATCTTCGCGCCCTGCGCCGCCGCCGCTTCGACGACAACTTTACCGAGCGCGCCCGAAGCCCCGGTGATGGCGATGACCTTTCCGTGCATGCGAAGATTCCCGTGGCGGCGAAGCGACGGGTGCTTATAGCGCGAAAGAGGCGTGAGAGGGAGTAGGGGCCGCGCGGTCAGGTCAGACGCGCGACCACGACCAGACGCTTAATCTCGTTGTTTTTATAGGCGCGCAGGAAGGCCTGGTAATCTTTGAACGAGACGCAGCCGTTGGAGTCGCCGCGCGGTCCGAGCATGTAGGTGTGCGCGAGCAGGCCGGTGCGGCCGAATATCTTGCCTTCGCCGCCGATCGGGGTGAGGCGGATCGCCTCGACGCCGTGGAAAAGACTTTCGCGCATGCTGAGATCGTAGATATGCGGCGGGGTTGCGCCGCGCATCCGCTCGTGGACGAAACGCGGGTCATCCATCCGGCCGCCGAGACCCGAATGCGCCTCGAGCTTGGTGCCGTTCGGCAGATAGACCGTGCGTGCCGAGATATCATAGACGGCGGTCTGCTTGTCGTAGACACCGCCGGAGGTCAGGCTCTGTCCGTCACTGCCGATGCCGCCATCAGGCGCGGCATAGGCCAGCACCGGACCGCGCTCGGGCTTGCCGAACAGCTTCTCGAAGATATTGGGTTTCTCGGTCGAGATCGCGGCGAGCACGGCCGTCTTGTTGGCCTGCGACACCACGCTGCGCGAGGGGCCCTGGACCTGCTCCATCTTGGGAATGTCGGCGGGGCGCGGCGTCGGCAACGGCACATTGACGGCGACACGTGCGGGCGCCGGAGATTCTTCCGGCTGCGCCTGCGGCTGGGGTGTCTGTACGTCTGCCTGCGGCTCGAGCGCGGCGACCTGCTCGTGCGGCGCGGGTGTTGCGACCGGCAGGCGGTCGGCCTTGGCGAGCACGGGCTGGGCGAAGACCTCGGCCGGATAGCCGCGGAACGCGGTCGGATCGAGCAGCGCGACCGCTTCGCTGCGCGTCATCTCCTGCGCGGGCGCGCTTGCAAAAGCGGGCTCGACGCCGGATCCGGCGAGATTGGTGTAGAGAGTCCAGCCGCAAGCCAGGGCAATAAAGCCGAGCGCGACATTGCCGATCAGAATCTGTGGGCGCATCCCCCGCGGGGACCGCCGGGCGACGACTGCCGGAGCATCGGAAAAGACGTAATTGCAGGCCGTCATGCGTCGCACGCCCAGACAAATTCCACGGAATGCCTTCGTCATGCGGAGGCCCCGCATGTCAGTGGCACGGTCGAGCGCAAATCTGTCGGAGCGAAGCGGAAGGGCAGCGAGTTCCATCGCGACGCGGCGCAGGCTTGCGGAGCGTCATTAACGCGACTTTTAGTTAAATGCCGATTAAGCATGCGCGCGCACGGCGCAAAACAGCTCGCACGGCTGTGCTGGGCACAATATTGCCTCAAATGGAGTTCCCCAAATGAAGATGTGGCGGCGTCCCAAACGCCGCCCCGCTCCCGAAGTCGCAATCTTGTGACCCGCGGGAACGGCAAAACGATGGCAGCGATTGATTTTGCGGGGGACGCCAGGAGGCTGCCCATGATCCGCAAATTACGCTCCGGCGAGTACCGGCTCTATTCCCGCAAGGTGAATCCGAAAACCGGCAAGCGGCGCAATCTCGGCACGTTCAAGTCGCGCGCCGCGGCAGAGAAACACGAGCGCGACGTGCAGTATTTCAAACGACACTGATGCGATGATCGTGCGATTACGCGGTGAAACGCGCGGGCAGCCTGTCGGCCAGCGGAAAGTATTTCATGAAGGGCTTCGCCTCGACCAGCACGCGCGCATAGGACGGGCGCTGCAGCAGCGCCTCGAAATAGCGCGCCAGTCGCGGATGCGTGGTGGCGAAGGGCTCGATCGCCTGCGCGTAGAATAGCGGGGACGCGGCCGCGCAATCGGCGATGCTGAACGTCGCGCCGCCGGGATGCGGCATCTCGCCAAGCCGCTTCTCGACCAGATCGAATGCCGTGCGCAGGGTAGCGCGCGCTTCCTCCACAGTCTGCGCGTCGCGCTTGCCCTCGGGCCGTAGTGTATCGGCGACGACACGCTGCATCGGCTGGTGGATGTAGAGATCGAAAATGCGGTCCCACAGCCGCACCTCGCGTGCGGTATCCGGATCGTGCGGGATCAGCGTCACCGGCCCCGGATAATATTGCTGGAGGTAATCCAGGATTGTCGAGGTCTCAATGACCGTTGCGTCGCGGCTCTCGTCTTGCAGCACCGGAATTTTGCCGAACGGCGACAGCTTCAGATAAGCCGCGCGCGCGTCCGGATCGCCGAGATTGACCATGCGCGGCTCGAACGGCGTGCCGTTCTCATACAGCGCCATCAGCACCTTGTGGCAGTAGGAGGAGAGGGGATGAAGATGAAGGATCAGCGGCATGTGGGAACCCGGCGGGTAATCAGGCATGGATACTAGCCAAGGTCGTGCGGGGCGGAAAGCGGGGCAGGGCGGCCTCACCGGCCGGCTGGATGGGCCCGCGAGACGTCGGGATGGGCGCGTGATGAACAGAGCGACCTTTCCGAATGACGGGACGAGGCGAACAATCCGCTAAGCGGGGCGTTGTCAGCGCGATTGGTTCAGGTAGGCTGAGCGCTTTCTTTAACGGGAGCATCCCATATGAAACGTCTTTCCCTTGTGGTTGTGTTGAGCCTGTTCGCTGCCGCGCCCGCCTTCGCGGAGGTTTCCTGCAAGGCCGTCAGCGCCGACGGCAAGCCGCTCGCCGGCGCCGCCAAGAGCAGCTTCATGAAGAAATGCTGCGAAGACAACGCCAAGAGCGCCGACGGCAAGGCGCTTTCGGGCGCAGCCAAGAACTCCTTCGTCAAGAAGTGCATGGGCGACTGAGACGCGGGGTTTTGGAGACCGCGACACATAGCCTCGCCGCAAGGCGGGGCTTTTGTTTTGGGACCGCGACATGAACTGGCTAGCGTGTGAGCAGGGGTGAGAGACACAAGGCTTCGTTCGCGTCCCTGTTCTCAACCGTCGAGATCGCTGGAAGGAGAGGCGTGTGAGGAAAATATCGAATCTTGTTCTGGGGCTGGTGTGCGGCGTGGCTCTTTCGGGAGCCGCCTTTGCCGCAAGCCAGGATGCCTATGATCTGCCGGAGCCCTATGTGGCGTGGGAAAAAGCCTACAGCAAGGAATTTCCCGCGATCCAGGGTCTCATGGACACGATGACCGCCAACAGCAAGGAGATGCTGTCGAAGCCGTCCGATCAGGATCAGGACATCCTGCACAACCGCGTCTGCGCCGCGATCGCCTACAAGATGGCGGTCGATCGGAAAGGCTCAGCCGAGCTGCGCAAGCTCGGCCCGGTCACCGATATCCTGCACAACATTTCCAAGGACAATAAGAAGCTGGTGCTCAGCGATCCGGACACCTTCAGGCGTGTGACCGAGCTTGTCGCGGATCTGAAACAGGCGGGCAGGTTCAAGAAGTCTCCGGAATTCTTTTCGGACCCGGAGATTCTCAAGCTGAAGCCCGTCGCCACCAATCTGGCGCTGATCCACCATCTAACCGGCGCGGTGATGGCCGGCGATATCCTGACCAAGGCAGGCGGATTCTCAAAGGACGAGATCCGCGTCGTGCAGACCGCCATTGTGGCGCACTCGACAGGCTACTGGTACTTCCGCGATTCCATCGACGCGGCAGCCGGCCGCGAAGGCGCCTGGAAGGTGGTGTTTCCGGTGCCGGAAAACGACATCGACAATTTTGCGCACGATGCCGACCTGATCTCGCAGTTCGTGCCGGAATCGGTGACGCCAGACGGAAGCAAGTGGCGCAACATCGCCACCAAGCGCTGGGGCGCGACCAATACCAAGGAAGAGGGGCAGGTCGTCTATTACGTGTTCAGCCGGCTTTATGACGAAGCCAAGACAGACGAGGGCCGTGCCATGGCTCTGGAGAAATGGAATGTCATCAAGCCGGAGCTGATCAAGCTGATGGGGCTGAAGCCTGACGAAGATCCGATCAAGACACTCGGTGTTCCGGCTTTCTGGGCGAAGAAGGGGAAGTAGCCGCCGGGTGACAATAGCCCAGACATAAAAAGAGCCGCTCGTGTGAGCGGCTCTTTCGTGTGGGCGCACTCAAAGGATGCCGCAGTGGCGCCGTTAAACGATTGATTTTCCGTATGAAAAAATCAAGGTTTGCCGCACGCCTGATCGATTGCACCCATTGAAACGCCGCAGTTTGGGACCCCATTGTTTGCCGCAGGTGCGGCAAACAATGAAAAAGCCCTCGGAGGGCCGAGGGCTTTTCTTCGAAAGATCGACGATCGTTTGGGTCAAGGGCTATCCGGGACGCCAAATCGTTTTGCGACAACTTCGCGATCGTAGAATGGCATGTCGAGTTCTTGCAGAACGAATGCCGGGTCGAGGTTTAGGCTGTCGAACCTTACTCGAAGGTTCTTTTCGCGGGTCCCATGTTGTCTCGCCAGTGTATGCAGAGATGCAAACTTTTCCACGAATTCGGCGAGCGTCTTCTCTTGCACCACTCGTTGAGGACAGCGATTTACGGGATTGACGATCTCGTCCGTCGCGAGATGCCCATCCGAAATTAGCGCCTTTACTACCGTACCTGAAGTATGAAGCTGTTGTTCGACGTCACGGAGTCGGAGCCCGCGGACTTCCGGACCTTTTACCAGCGGTTTCACTTCTTCCGGATCAACCAGAATAGAAAGGTATCCAGCGACGCCCGTTTGGCGGCGCACTCTCGAAAGCTTCTTGTCCATAATCAACGCCACCAGCGTCATGGTGGGACATTTTGCCCTTTTTGCCGCCTCCGGAATCGTAACGAGCGAATGGTCGGCCGGTCCTGCATGGTTCGCACCTGACAAAAGCCGTTGGAGAAAGGCGTCAAGATCGCGTTTGGCGAAGCCATGTTGGGTATCGTCGAAGATGAAAGGTTCAATGAAGCTCGCCTCAAAGAGAAGGTTCGCCTGAACTCGCGGAGCATTGATGTATCTTCCGGCCTGAGTGAGCGACATCGTTTCCGAAATTCTCTCCAAAAATCCACGGGCCTTTTCAGCGTCGAATACCGTCCGTTCGTCGGTAAGAGCCGGGGTATTGACCTTGATGTGGCCAGCCTTGGTCAGCAGTTTGCGAAGACGTTTCGCATGAGCGCCAGTCTCGACTGAGGCGGATCGGACGGAATGCAGGCGGCGAACTTCCACATTTTGTCCAAAGATATCGTCTCCGGGGCCAACGGGCATTGTCTCGATGACGTGGCGGCGAATGATATCCCTTAAGGGCTGATACGCGGCATCCGGAGAATCGTGAGCGAGCCATTCGTATAGACGGCCAAAGACAAATCGCGGGCCCCAGTCGTGACGACCCGATGGAAATGCCTCCTGGAGTCTGACGAGTAGCGATCTGATGCCAGGCTCTCCGGAAGCGGCAATTTCAAAACCCGTCGCGCCTGTAGAATGCCAATCAATGTTAGACAGCATCTTGCTGCTATATCGAATACCGAGAGTTGCGATCGCGCCAAGCACCTCACAGACCTTTGCAGCAGCATAAAAGGGCAAGCTCTGCAACCAATGTGCATGATCAACGTGTCCAGCAATTCGCCTCGCAAGGTGCTTCTCGAATCCGGAAGGGCGGAGCGGCGACGACGAAGCCGCAAGCCGCTCAAGGCTGGGAATGGATAGATTAACGAGATGTGCGAAATCGTGAATTTGCCGCGAACCATTATCCGGAACAACGTCAACGAGGGCGATCTCATGCTTCGCACAGGTGCGAATTGGCGTAATCAACCAAGTGGTGCGGCCATAAGGACGTACGGAAACAAGGCCTTGACGCGTGTCGATATCCTCAAGCAGGCAATGCGGGCACACTCTCAAGGTCTTCCTGCCAACCGTGTCCCTCGTGAGCAATTGGCCTCTTAGAGAGTGTCGTTGCTGGGCAAGTTTCACCAAAGAGAATGCCTTGAGTTCGTCGGCGTCGGCCCTGCAACACAAGGCTAGCGCTTCGAGCGTAGGAACATCCCCGTCAACGATATCCTGGAATCGAAGCCGGATATCTCGACTGAAATCACGCGCCGTCCGCCCGAGCAATAATGCGCTGCGAGAGCAGAAGCTCATGGGCGACTCACCGTCACCGAGATCGACGACCATATTGGGATGAAGTGACGTCACTTGCGTTCTCCCTTCTGCTTGCCCTTAGCTTTCGCCTTCCCGGACTGACTTTCCTTTTCCAGGAGAGGAGCGTCGGTATCCCAGATGCAAGACGTGTCGATAAGATCCCAATCGGTCGGCACAGCGAACACGTTGTCCTCGCGGACGCATCCAGTACGAGCAGCGAAGACCGCGACGAAATGATCGACCAGGAGCGAGGTATCGCGGAGGTGAAGAGCTTGTCTGACGGAATCCTGGATCAGTTCGACCATTACGCCGAATCGTCCAGAAGCAGCGTGATGCAGACGACCGATAAAGTCAGCGTCCTCGGTGATTTCTACAGTACGGCCGCCCTTATCCTTCCCGTAGAATTCAACCAGCTTGCGGATCATCGGTCCGTCGCCGGGCATCTCAAGATCCCGGAACACAACATGGCGGGTGCGTCGCCAGACCTGGGGATCCTTGGCCAGAAAGGTCGCTACGCTCGGAAGCCCAGATAGAATGAGCCAGACCGGCCAATCCTTGTCCTGCATCAGTGCTTTGAGCGTGTCTTGCACCTTGCCGATCTCGACCTTGTTTCGAGATTGCGCGACATGTTGAAGTTCGTCGATGTGGATGAATCGGATTCCGCGCAAAGGCAGATTCTGGTGAACCAAATCCCAGGCGACGTTCTCGTCGAGCTTGCGCGTAACCGGATATCCGATGGCCTTGAGGATACTCTCACCGAGAAGCCGGAGCGTGCAAGGCGAGGGGGCGGTCACGGAGATGAGCGGACAATCGGACTCCTTGCTGCCGTAACCGAGAAATTCCTCGCGCTTGATGAAAAGGCGCTCGAGCGCACGGGACTTTCCCGCGCCGGAAGCTCCGGTCACGGTAAGCGCGCGGCCCTCATGAAGACGACCCACGCGACGACTGTCCTGGACGGAATCGGCCTCAAGGAAGGCGTCGATCAGGAGGCTGAGTTCTTCATCCAGAGTTTTGTCGCGCTCCGTTCCGAAGTATGCCGATAGAAGCGGAGTCATAGCGCCGCTGACCTCGGCCCGTTGCCGCGAACGGATGCGTCGCATGCGGGAGAAGGGGTTTCATCGCTAGGATCAGGGGTGTTGATGTCGGTCATGTTCAGTCCTCCGTAAACCAGTTGTCGTCGGCCGACTCTTCGGGCGTCGCGTCGACGGGCCGAGATCGGATCGAGGGGGCGTCATTGGCGACGATGTCATCCGCAGGCGTATCCAGGACGGCAGGAGCGCCGCCGTCGGCGCGAATGAAGTCAAAGTTGCGGAAAAGATCGCGGTTCACGCGCTCGTAGTCCGTCGTCGAGAGGACCGGCCACGCGATATTGGCGCGACGGGTCGCAGCCTGAGAAAACTCCTGGATTTCGCGTAAGGCTTGCTGGACTACGGGCTCAGCAAGCTTCGCCATGTCGGCATTTTGCTGGCGAAGAACGGACGCAGTCCTGATCCAGTGTTCAACGGAAACGTTGTCGTAGCCGGGGGTCACGCAAGGAACCGTGATCCAGCCAGTGTCAGGGCTGGTATCGGTATCGGAGCGAACCGAGACGTGGCCGATGTTGTTGCGATCTACGCGAATGTTCACCGGCTTCGAGCGCACGACACGCCGGATCCGCTGTAGCTCGGACGATTGGTAGTCGTGCCCTGGAAAGCGGACGCCGCGATTCCCGATACGCACCGTCGTGGTCAGACCGAAGATGTGGCGGTTGATTTCCGCATCCGGAGGCGGCATCACCGGGAAGATCTTGCTCAGGCGCAACCACGCATTACGAGGCGTTTCGTTTCCCAATCCCGAGTGCGGCGTGTTGTGATAGACGTCGACAATCCACCGCACGATCATACGACCCAACTCGGACGGGTCGATAACCGCATTCAGTTCGGCTTCATAGTTGCCCTTGGCGACCGGATTTTCGAAAGTGCGTCCAGGAAATTGGGCAAAAAGCCCATCATGCAAAGAGCGGTAGAAACGTTCCTGGCGTCCGCGCATCTGCGGCACGCCCGTCGTCGGGAACAAGGCCTCCGCGCCGAGGTCACTGACAGCAGACCGATATTGGTTGGACTTATAACCAGCGCCAGCGTCGGAACCATAAGTTTCGCTAATGCCGAACATGTCCCAGGGCGTCACGCATCCCGCCGCCTCCGCATAGGCGGTCTTATCGTTAACCGCCATTTCGAGGGTGGCGACGGCGCTCACCGCAGACGGATTTTCAACGAGAAGGGCGGCCAGGACGCAGCGGGTCGCCGTATCAATGGCCGTGGAGAGCCAGAGACGGCGTCGTTCGACTTCCGATTGCTGCTTGGGAGTCAGATGGCGCCAAAGCCTGGCATTCGTTAGCAACGTTTGCAGCGGCACCAGGTTTTCATCGAGTTCTACCCGCTCGAGCGGCCGAGTGACGGAGAGTCCGCGGTTCGTCACGAAGAACTTCTTGCGCGCCGCCTCGGGCGAATGACGTCCGGCATAAACATGGAACGGATCCAGCTTATCGATTACGCGTTCGAACGCCGTCCGGCTCGGAAACCGGAGCAGTCGCAGACCAGCCGCCATAAGCTTCTTGCGTTGGCGATCCGGCGCGCCTCGTCCCAGCTCAGTCCAAGCGCGCCCAAATAGTAACGCGACGACGCCTCGCGATGATGGACCCACGCGACCTTCGTGCCATTGGCATCCGTGACGACGAAGGTTTCGGCATTTTCCTCTTCCACCCGCCAGGGTGGCGTAAATCGACGTTTTCCGTTGCTTGACTCCATGAGAACAAAATAAGAACATGGTTCGATCAAGGTCAATTAGGAACTCACGATGCCTGAAGCAGCTGAAGCCGATTCCGTCTCTGAATCGGAATGGCTCGATACGGCCGTGGATCAGGTCATCGCGGCCCATGGCGGCGATATGCGCAGCGCCATCCGGACGTTGGTCTTGATCGAGCGGGATCTGGAAAGGAGCGTCTCGCAAGGATTCGTCAGGGGCGTACGCCACGGCCGCTTCAATTGCTACAACGGGTAGGGATTGCCGCCAGTTACGATTTCGGCAATTGGCAAATCAATTGTACGGTTTACAACCGCAGGCTGTGATTCGGTTAGTGTATTTGAATGACTGATAGTCCTGTTCCTCCGCGGAACGTTGTTTTCATAAGCAAAGCAACCCCCGGCGACGATGAGTTTACCCTTTGGCTGGCGCCACGCCTGGAGGCCGCTGGCTACACCGTCTATGCCGATATTATCCGTCTCGATCCGGGCGTCCGGTGGAGGCAAGAACTGACGACCACGCTTCAATCCCGGGCAATCAAGATGTTGTTGTGCGGGCGGGATGCAAGCCTCGCGCGCAATGGCGTTCAGGAAGAAATCGGCATCGCCGAAGATCTGGTGAAAGAACTCAAGGATCCGAAATTCATCATCCCGCTGAGAATCGAACCCTATAAGAAAGTCTTCGGTATTGGCGAACTTCAATACGTCGACTTCTCCAAGAGCTGGGCGGCGGGCCTGAACGAACTGTTGGATGCCCTGGAAAGGCAAGGTGTACCTCGCGATCCTTCATCCATCCGGATCAGCCCCAACTGGGAACAATATCGTCGACGCAACTCCATTCAGATCAAGAACGAACCGGAGCCACTGACGTCCAATTGGCTGCGCGTCGTCGAAGTGCCGGACACGATCCGGTACGTCTCGCCAAAAGGCGCCATTGATCACGGCCAGTTTGCCAAGGCGTGCGAGAAATTTGAGTATCACGCACATGTTCATGAGCGCGGCTTTTTTACATTCGCATCAGTTGAGGATGTGAACGAGAAGCTCTCCCATGTGGGAACATTTGAATTGGTTTCAGAAACGGACACCCTGTCCTTCGTCAAGGAAGGGATACCGGATCGTAAGATACTGCCTCGAGAAGCATCGAATTGGGTTCAAACCATTTTTCGTGAGGCATGGGAGGCGTGGGCAACCAAGATGGGACTCCTGCGCTTCGAATATTCGAAGAGTTGCGCCTTTCACATCACGAAAGACCAGACCGCAATTGGTCAGCGCGTAAACTGGGGCACGCAAGGCGAAAAACGCTCGTCAATGCTTCGTAACATCGCAAAAAAACATGTCTGGTCATTCGGCATCACGGCAACGCCCGTCTTTTGGCCGTACTATCACTTTCGGCTGAAGTCCCGCGTTCTGTTCTCCGAAGTCAACGGCAAGGAATCCGGACCGGTCCTCAAGGAAGCCTCCGCTCAGCATCGGTTGCGTCGTTCGGTTTGCAAGGGATGGCGCAACAAGCAATGGCACGGCCGACAACGAGCTTTCCTCGAACTGCTCGTCGGGGAGTCTCCTTATATTAATCTCGCGGTTGGATCGGAGGCCGTCATCAAGCTCGACGCGATCCCGATTTTCTTTACCTCCCCAGTGACCACTGATCTGCCGGACGAGATCGATGATGCCGCCGAGGAAGCCGACGATTCGACGCTGACCGGTCCCGTCACGGAAGAGGACGAGTCCGAATGAAACTCAACGAAACATCTCTTCCGGTAATCCACATTCCGGAGCCGCCGCTCGAGTTTTCCTACGGTCAGACGAGCGCATATCCAAAAGACGGGCTGTTCTTGTTTGGACCGCACCGTAAACGGTCAAAAACGCCACATATTTCGATCGGGGTGATCGGGCGTCCCGAAGGTATCGCACACTTCCGGACGTGGGCTGAAAAAATCAAACGTCGTATTGAAGTGCCGCCGCCCAAGCGGGGCGAGAAACAAGAACGGCTTCATCTCTCGAACTTTCCGGGAATCGAAGAAGCTTTTGGAATCTCGTTCGATCCGGCTGAAATTGTTGCCTATGAGATCGATGCCAAGGAACTGGATAGCGCCACCCGCACCTTGAATTTACATGAGGCCGTCCGCAAGGCGATCGAGATATACACTGCCAAGGTAGAAGCTCACACCAAGAACGAGGAACGCCGGGTTGACGTGTGGCTCCTTATCTTGCCCGAAATCGTTTTCGAGCGATGCAAGCCCCAGGCGAAGCGCACTGGTTTGCCGCTCGTGAAAGGTGATTTCGGGAAGAAGCAAGCGGAGCGGGCCGACCTGCCATTGCTCGAGGACGTCATCGACCAATCCGGCGAAGAAATATTTGATGACGTTCCGGATTTTCATCGGCAAGCCAAGGTAGCGTTTCTCAAGCTGAACTTCACTTCGCAGCTTATTCGTGAAACGACGCTTGCGCCCGATGCGTTTCTAAACAAGGCTGGATTCCAACAGCGGCGTCTGCAAGACCCCGCGACCGTCGGCTGGAATCTCGCGACAGGCCTCTACTACAAGACTCAGCCTGATCCGCCCTGGAAGCTGGCGAGTGCAAGACCGGGCGTTGCCTACATCGGACTCGTTTACAAGATTCTGCCGAACGATCCGAACGAGCACGCCTGTTGTGCCGCGCAGATGTTCCTTGCCGAAGGTGACGGTATCGTTTTCAGAGGCGCAAACGGACCTTGGCAGACGGGACGAAACGAATTTCATTTGAAACCGGACGCGGCCAAAAACCTGATCAATCAGGTTCTCGAAACCTATCGTGACAAGCACGGCGGTCCGCCGAAAGAGCTATTTATCCACGGACGAACAACCTTCAGGGACGACGAATGGGCCGCGTTTGAGAGCGCGGTGACAAAAGAAACTACCCTGGTCGGCGTTCGGATCAGAACCACGCATGGTGAAACCAAACTGTTTCGAAATGGCGACTATCCGGTCTTGCGTGGCACCGCCATCCTTCTCGACGAGCAAAATGCCTATCTCTGGACGACGGGTTATGTGCCGCAGCTCGATACATATATCGGGCCAGAGACGCCCAATCCGATTTTTGTCTCTGTGTTGCGAAGCAGCCAGAAGACGCCGAATTTAAAGGATGTTCTTGGGGACATCATGGGCCTCACCAAGATCAACTACAATGCTTGCAATTTCAACGACGGTCTTCCTGTAACTGTCCGGTTCGCCGACAAGGTCGGCGACGTTCTATCGATGGGAAGTGCCAAAGGTGCCGAAAAACAGCCGTTCAAATTCTATGTGTAGATCCAAGAAGGGCTGAGCATCTCCGCTGCGGAAGTTTGGGAGCATGAGTTGCTTGACTTGCAGAGTCGCCTACTTATTCGTGATTGACCCCAGCATTCCGACCTATTCTAAATTTATGAGCATAATCGAATCCGGTCGAAGAAACGGAAAATCGAATACTTGATGCGCCCGCTATTCGGAGGAATCATGCCTGAACCCATTACACTCACGACGCTCCTTCTGGCTGGTGCCGCAGCGGCAGGCAACGAACTCGTTAAGGAGGGTACCAAGGACGCGTATCGGAAGCTCAAGGAGAAAGTCAGCGAACTGTTCGGCCCGCGTGCCGCCAAGGCTCTGATCAAGCTTGATGATGCTTCCACGCAGGAGGAGGGCAAAGCTGACCTCGAGCGCTACGTCGGGGAGAGGCTCGACCCCGATGAAGCGACCCAGATCCATCCTTTTGTCGAGACGCTATTGAAGGCCTTGAAAGACGACGCCGCAGCCACCAAGGTTGCACACGCGCGCGTTGGACTTGACATCGAAGCCGGGGGCAACGCCCTCATTCGTAACATTGAAGGTGCCCGCGAGATCGTCGCCAAGGTAAAGGCGGCGAATGACGTCACCATTGAAGGCTTCCGAATGGACGCCGGGAGCGATCCGGGAAAATAGCCGGCGCGCTCGCCGGTCCGAACAGCGCGCCAGTTACGAATACGGATCAGGCCTTCTCCGGCGTCCGCATCGAAGCGCATGCCGGGCAAAATATCATCGTCAACAATATCGGTCATGACACGGTCCAACTCCAGGCTGTGCTCCTTCAGACACTCCACAGTGTAGGTTTAAGACCGGAACTCGTGTCACAATTGAACGGCGCCGCCGTGCCAGCGCACGAGCAGCATCTTTCCGATCAATTGGACTCGTTAAGAGACAGTGCGAAAAATACCGAGCCAAGTGCCAATCTTCGGCTGTTTCAAAGCTTTCTCGATAGCCTGCCAAGGAATGCGAGTTCCGTCATTCGCTTCCGGGCGAAAGCAAACATCGGCCTGCAACACCTGGCGGGAGGTGACGCAGAGGAGGCCGTTCGCTGGTTATTGGAGGCGTACGATGAAGCCCCTGACGATCGTCGCGCAGTTGCAAATCGTACCTTGGCGCTATCGCTCCGCGGGGATGCCGAAGAAGCCTACAAGTTCGGCCGAGAACGACTAGCCGCCGATCCTGAGAACGAACTTCTTGCATCTTACCTGCCTCAGATCGCGGTGAACGTTCCCAGCATCAAGGACGGCTTAGAAGGGATCCCGGACGCCCTCCGCGAGAAAGAGCCAGTGGTCGTGGCGCAGGGCATCTTCCTGCGTGGTCGCAACCTTATTCCGGCATGGTGGGAATGGGTTCGATCCGCTCTCGATCGCTTTCCCGAGTCGGATCATCTCAAATTGCTCGTGGCTTCCTCATACGTAGATGAAATTGCGCGAGATGAAGAAGCTCAGCGGACGCAGATTTATCGGACGGACCAGCGGGAGCGCCTCACCGAAGCCGTAGCGATTCTGGACGCCGACTGGCAAGCCCGACCATGGCTTCTCAAGAGCCGACTCGATGATGCCTTGTCGACATTGGCCAATGCAATGATCGCCTATCGGCTGCTTCACGATCGGGATAACGCTCTGGCCCGCGCCGAACGCATCGCAGATGAGGCATTAACTTATCCCGATATCATTCTCAATGCGGTGATGATCGCGATGAGCTTCGATCAAATGAAGCTCGCTTCTCGATTGATCGCATTGGTGCCGGATGATCCTGACCTTGCATTTCACGCAGGGATCATTGCACTCGGCAACAATGATTGGCGCAACGCGGGCGCCCTGTTAGAAAAAGCGAATGTACCAGATGCCGAGAAACGAGTCGCAGAGACCGTGATCGCGCTGGCTCCGATCGTGGAGAAGGGAAGACCTACCGACGGAAGCCCAACCGACCCAGCGCCGCTTGAGGCACTCGCTGAAACATTTCGCGATAGCCCGCGCGGCCTCATCCTAATTGCACAGGTGGCCACCGATCAGGGCCTGGACGAACTGGCTCAAACGACATTGGAAGCCGCGGTGGCGGCGGTTCCGGACGATTGTCACATCGCAACGCGGTTGATGATCGCCAACTACGCCGAAAAGGCGAATTCGCCAACCACCGTGATCCAACTTCTCGATGGCCACCTGCCACTCGATGGATTCGAGTTGGAACATCAGCGGTTGGCCGTCGCCCATGCCAACGAGCGCCCGCATCGTCAAAGAAATCTGAAGTTTTTCGAGAATCTACCCGCGAGGTTACGAAACCTGCGCGGAATCGCGAGGGCGCATGCCAGCGTCCTCCTTGACGTAGGGAGACTGCCCGAGGCGATCCATCTGCTTCGCCACCTTCAAGCTGAAAATCCGACGGACGCATTCATTACATTGCGTCTCCTTCAAGCGTTCCATCACGCGCAAGAGACCGAGAGCATAAGTGCTCTGCTGGGTTCGCTCGATCTTTCGCGATCCGTTGGTCCGCCTGAATACATTATGGCGATCGCACAAGAGGTATCACGGGGAGGCTATCCGGAGCGCGCGTACCCCGTCGCCTACGACCTCGTTCGCCGGCATGCCGATGACGCGAGCGTTGTTCTTGGCTACGCCGGTCTAGGCCTAATGCTGGAAGCCAATCCGATGTTTGCAATGTCGACTGTGGGCGTGGGAGCCTACGTATCGATACAGGCGTCGGACGGTCAGCAACAGAATTTCGTCATCGACGACGGCGGCGACTTCTTTGGCATTCGCGTTCTCTCTCCTACATCGGGAATTGCAATCCGGGTTCTTGGGCGGAGCCAGGGGGATACAATCGAAATCGCCAAGTTTGGGCAGGATCATCCCGAAGTCTGGACGGTGACTGAGGTCGTCAACAAGTATCTGCACCTGCACCTTCGTGTTCTCGAGGAGTTCGAAACCCGCTTCCCTGACAATCCTGGCATCGCTCGTTACACGGTTGGTGAAGATATCGACACCGTGCTCGATGTCGTCCGGCGCGGTGCCGAGCGAAATGCGGAGATGGTTCGTCGTTATATGGAAAAGCCCGTACCGCTGGGCATCGCGGCACGAGGGCAGGGTGGAGATGTCGTAGGTTTCGCTCAATATGTCCGGCAACTCGGCGGGCTGATCATCACTTGCGTGGGGAACGGACCGGAGCGTGATCGGGCACACTTATTGGTAAACTGCTATCGTGGAAAGGGGGCTGTCCTCGACCCCTATACCGCATGGGTTGCCGCCGAGATTGAGGTGCTTCCTTCCCTGAAATCCTTCTTTGGATCGTTGCGTACGCCGGGTTCGACGTTTGGAATGATCGACCGCATGATACACCATGCGGAAGAGGGTCGGGGTAGAGAGCAGATGACGCTTAGCTATCGCGACGGGCAATTCTACAAAAACGAGATCACCGATGAATTTCGCGACGCGCAAATCGCGGCTTTAAAGCGTATTCGCGACGCCATCGAGGTAAATTGCGAAGTCGTTCCCGTCGTCGTTCCAGACGATCTTTCAGAACCTGCAGAGATGCTTCTCACTGTAGGCGGGAGCCATTTTTTGGATGCTGCGCTTCTTGCCGTTGAAACCAACTCAATTCTATTGTCTGACGACCTGCGTTATCGCGATTTTTCGTCTTTGGCCGTCAAATGCGACGGGATCTGGCTCCAAATTGCGCTCTCCGCCGCGTGCGGAGCTAAACATCTCACTCCTTCGGATTATGCCAAGAGCGTAGTGTGCCTAGCCGAGCGCGGGCACGACCACATCGCCTTGACCGGAGGGTTACTTTATTTGATCGCACGACAAGATCAGGAAGGCTTTCCTGGTCTTCAAGTGGCATTGCGTTTTCTGGCTGGGCCGAAGGCGGAAATGCCGTCGCACCTGTCGGTGTTCCATGATTTCCTGAATTTGTTGTGGCCACCGAAACAGAATTTTCCGAAGCATAGGGCGCAGACGGTAACGGGTCTCGGTCTGACGGCACTCCTCGCGCACCGAACCTCCGATTGGGCTCCGACCCTAATTGAAGTTATCTCGTGGAGCGAACGCAACCGCGGCCTGGCCAGATACCTGGCCGAGTGGTTACGAGGTCATTTTATTACCGAGAAAGATTTATTGGTGGGATCCGCGTCATCGGACGTGCAGAAAATAGCAAAGCGTAGGCGAAAGAGGCGATGAGACGGGTGTAACGAGATCTTCGGTATTAGATTGGCATGGTGTCGCTCACCCAACTAAAGCGAACAGCATTCAATGCCTCCCCGAATCTCTCAATTGAGCAAGAACTTTCCAAAATATGACATTCTACTGAAGAAGGCGTTTTCTGTTCCGAACAGTGGTCTCAAATGGTTGCTAAGTATTCCTCCCGAGGGTGAACGGCGATCAGAGGAGCTAAGCGGCCTTGCCGGTTTGACCGTCGATTCTCTGACGGAATACAACGGTGTTTTTTACCATGTCGAGTTTCAATCAAAAAACCAGGCTGAGATGCCATGGAGAATGCTCGGCTACTATCAGGGAATTATCGAGGACTATTTTGGCAACGCTCTCCATGAGGGTGAGCGACGCGTCGTTCAAACCGTCCTGTATATCGGGGAAAGCTCGCCCAATATGGTCTCGAGAATCTCCCAGGACAGTCTTCGCTTTCGTTTCACCCTGCGAGACATCAAGGAGTTCGAGGCGGCGGCTGATGAGTTGCTGAGAAGCGACAATCCTCAGGACTGGATCATAGGTGTTCTATGCAAGAGATCGGTCGACATTAATGAATGGCGACGGGTCGCGCTTAGAATACGGAACATATCTCGTCAGAAGGATTGGTTTTGGCGGGAGGCGTCGGCGATGTTCCTGATCGCTGCAATTTTGAGAAGGCTGCCGCCCACGGAATTGAAGGAGTTCGAGAAAGTGTTGCAGGTCAATATTGAGGAAAGCGCGCTATTTAAGGACGTGTACGATCAAGGTTTCGACCTGGGCTACGGGAAGGGCCACGATAGCGGTTTTACATCGGCCTGCAGGCGCGTCATCGACGCCAAATTGAAGGCCGAAAACATCACGGACGAAGTCGTGAAGAAGAAGCTGGACACGCTCGACGAAGAGGCCCTCGGTGATTTGGCCGAACGGGCGGTACAATCTGCCGATTTCCTTTCTGACATTCTGGGCATCAAATTGCCGAGCCCCGGACCGCGATAGATGGGCCGTCGTTTCGCCGCCAAAACCGCGACGGTCTTATGGGGTGCGACGCGACGGTCATTTGCGATGAACTGCAATCTTATGAGGGGAACAACACCAGGCGAAGGACACGTTTGAAAACAAGGCAGCAAAATGCTACCTTGTTTTCAGAAGGTGACCCATGGCCCAGTCCATCAAGCTTGGTGACGACATCATGAAGATTGTGCGTCGCGAATCCGAGTTGCAGAGCCGCTCGATCGCCGGCCAGATCGCCCATTGGGTGCGCATCGGCCGCGCTATCGAAAAATCCGGCAATTTCGATCATGCCCGGATCACCGCCGCGCTCGTCGGTGACATTGAGACAACGAATCTCACCGACGAGGAGAAGGATGTCTGGCTCGACGGCTTTGTTGAGAAGATGGGGCGGCCCGGATCTGACGAGGACGCCTTCTTTGCCCGGCGGCGGCAGCTTGGGCTGGGTGTCGGCCTCGATGTAGCCGGCAACCTCGTGCGTGAGAAGGCCACCCGTAACGCATGAAGCCGACGATGATCGTGCTTGCCGGGCCGAACGGTGCCGGCAAGTCCACACTCTACGAAACCCGCATCGCGCCGAGTTTCGCGGGCCTCTTCATCAACGCCGACATCATCCAGCGCGACGAATTGCGCAATCCGTCACCGGCTGCGTCTTACGAAGCAGCCAACATCGCCTCCTCGCGCCGGGGCAGCACTACGGCCGGAATTTGAGATCTTCCACGACGGCGCGCCGCGGGAAGTCTAGGTAACCCGAGGCTAGATAGGTGAACGTGTTCCGGCCGGAATATCCGTCGTCACCATCATCCGTCGAGCCGCTGACGTCGAAATGCACCAACGCCGTAAACGACACCCCGTCGCCGCCCGTGAATTCGACCTCATCAACATCGATATCGTTGATCTCGGTGTACTCGTGAAAACGCTCGATCTCCCAAAGAGTGTGGTGGTCCCAATAGCGCTCCTCGCGAAGGCTCTCGACCACGAAGTCGTCGTACAACTCCCACAGCGTCTCCCCGTCGCATCGCCCCGCTACTGATAACTCGATCTCATCGGTGAATTGATCGAATTCGCGTAGGATCTCGATGAGATTGTAGATGCGGCTGCTGTCATCGTCAGTCTGCGCAAACCTGAGCAGGTGAGTATAGGCGTCGTGCGGAAACGCACGGATCAGGCGATCAATGAGCGCGAGAAACGCATCGAAGTGAAGCTCCCGGAACTTCGCGATCGCGGAATCCTTGGGCGCTCGCCCGATGATCCAGGGCACAACCTGATCGATGATCTTCTGCTGGTCGGCATCGTGCGGCCAGACGTCGGCGCCGCTCAACGACTTGACCCGTTCAAAGTAGGGTACCAGATGGCCTCGGAGCGCACCTACGACAACCCGGGGGACCGAGGTCTCGATCCGTTTGCGAGCAGCATCGATCTCGATGGCAGCGTTCTTAGCCCGCTCCTTGGGAAAGAATTGGCGCAGCAGATCGGCGAACGGGTCCGACAACAGCATCGCGGTCAGTTCAAAGCGATCCCAAACTCTCGTTTGGATGCGGTCGGGAGGATTACCCTGTAATGCGTCCAGCTTCGCCTTCAGTGCCGCGCCGACCGTCGTCGTGGTTGCGAGCAGAAAGCCTGCGCAATCGTGCTGGCGCACCTTATCCACGACACTGCCGACGTCTTGTTCGCTGACTGATTGATTGGTCTTTGAATTGTCCTTGCAGTTCACGAGCCACCGGACCGGTGTCGATCCGATCCGTCCGGACTGGGTCTCAGTGAAAATGAGGTCCCGCCCTTGATCCGCGCCGCGACCTGTCCACGACACGGTCAGCCCCAACCGCTCTCCTATCAGACGGACCAGCCCCTCAAGGTTCTCTCCCGCGGGTTTGCTGCTCAGTTCGCTGAAATCGAGGGTCCCCATCCAAGCCTCAAATCCCGTCCTCGTGGAGGCCTCGTCCGGGCGCCGCTCCGAACCGCCGCCTCGTTCCACCTACGCGACGTCATGACAAACGGATCGTCACACGGAACGAGAACAATTGTCCCAAATGTTGCACGATTTTAGCGCGCAGTTTCCACAATTTCGAGGTGGATCGCTCAGGCGCTTAACCGCAGATGTCGCAGGCCCAGAGATAGCTGACCACGTCGTAGGTAAGGGACGCCGATGTCTCGGCAACAATCATCGAGTCCGCGCATACGGGGCAGGTCGAAAGAGCAGTCTTAGCAATAGAAAACCCGCCGTTTTCGGCGGGTTTTCGTCACTGCATCGGGGTGCGGCTAATCTTTGGGGTGATTTGCGGCGCACTTTCGCCGAATCCGGCCATCCTATGCGAGCATTCACATTTCGTTTTTATCGTGTGTCATTTACCCCATAACCGCGACGCGAACGCGAAAATTCCTCAACGATCACGCCGTGATTTTACCTCATAAGCGCGCATGACTTATCTCATAATCACGTCGTACCAAGGCTGCGATACCCCATAAGCAGGTAGCGTTTTTCGCCCGTCTATCAAATTGATGTTGGCATCGGTTAGTGTAAACGAAAAGGGCCCGCCGGATATTTGGCGGGCCCTTTTCGTGCCAGATCGTCAAAGTTTGCGCGGAAATAACTTTGCGAGATGCAGGAGGGTGTCGCTCAAGCTCCTGCTATACGACAGCCCGTCGCCGCGGGTTTTTCTTCTGAGGGCCGTAGGGGCCTCTTAGTCCGCGCCGCTGTGATCCGAGCTTCTTTTTAATTTCCGCCGGCACGGATGCTTCCACATCGGCCGTTCTGAGAATGGCTCCGCCGAACTTCGGCTTCCCGTTGAGCCGTCCGATAACGGTGATCCGCCGATCACGGATGGCCTGGACGAGAGCTACGATGGGAAAGATCTTTCTAAATGGCGTTTCCGCGAGCAAGATGCCGTCGTTGGGTGCTGACTCGATCATCGGCACCTCACCGATGAGGTCATCTACCCACTTCGCGATGTCAGCTTGGCGAAAACGGTAGCGCCGCTTTTCGCCAAACTTACCTCCGAGGATCCATTCAGGTACCTCCTTGGCGTTGTGAAGCATCCTTGTGCTACACGTTCCAACTCCTAAAAGCGGCGCAAGTTGTCTGAGCGAGACTGCGCTCACATAGTCTCTGGCGATTCGGGCGACATCATCGTTGGCGATCGCAACGGGAGAACCCCTGCGTTTCTCCTTCCTAACCTTGCCATCAATTTCGAGAAGATCACGCAAAGTTTCTCGGCGAACGCCGATGTTTCTCGACGCTTCGGTTAAGGTGAGTGACGTCGGAGCCTGCCTAACTAGCGTGGGGAAGGTGCCTCGTTGAACTTGGAACTTTCGGGAAGCATTGGCGATGATAATTTCAGCGATGCCCTTCGAAAAGTTCTCGGACTTTCTGGATGTGAACCAGCGGCCAAACCATCCGTATGCCGAGTGGACTGACGCCGTCGCCGATGGCTTGGATCGCATGAATTCCTCATAGACTTTGTCTAAGACTGCATCCAAGCGACTTTCGTGAAGGATGCGAAATCCTCGAGCCCGAACCTCAGCCTCAGGGATTTCGAAGTCGCGGGGCTGGACCCAGTTCTTCCGATAGCCTCCGAAATCCAGCGCGCCGATACGCCCCATGGTATCGAGAGCATGCGTGAGGCTCATCTTATCCAGAATGGGCACTGGCCCGGATTGACCGATACCGAGCCTGGCAAGGACCCACTTATCCATTGTTTGGACGTCATGGTTCGCGCGTGTTTTCGGTAATGACGCAACGTTTCCATTCTCGCAATGGCGGCACTTGGCGATCCGGACGTCCTTCCACGAAAGTTTTTCCCCGCAGGAACAGACATCAACCAATTTCATGTAATGTTCTGGGCACGTCGTCACGAATTTCAGATCCCACCAAAAACGATGATGAGCAGAATCGGCCACGCAGCCAGGACAAAGTCGTCTCGAAATGCGGGTGAGATCATAGATGGTGTCTAGACGCTCGCCGCGAATGAGAACCTTACCGCGGCTCTCGGCGATCAACGTGGAGTTCATGAAAGCCGCGGGATCGCAACGAATGATGGACGCAAGGCGATCGGCACCGTTCCCGACGCGTAGTTGAGCTACCTTCAGACCGGTGAGAGCGGGGACTCGCGCAAATTTTTCGATGCCGTTGCGTTCGGCCAGTCGGAAGAGAATGCCATGTGCAGGCTCGTCCTTCGCCGGGGGAAACCAGAGGGGAAGGGGGGTTTTTGTCATTTGCTGCCGCCCTTCCGCTTGAGAACGAGCACCTTTCGCCGACGTGTCGCGCGATTTCGCCGTGCTTCCTGAACTTGTTCTTCCCGCCTCTCTGCCTTCAGGGCCTTGAACCCCTCAGGATCAATCTTCGGTACCAGAAACGGGTTTTCGTGGTCCGGGACATCATGCTTGCGCCGATAAGCCTCACCGAGCAAATTCAGGTCGATAATCGCGATGTCCTCTTCGATGGCAATCCTAGCGGCTTCAGCGACCATCATCACGATACCGGAAACGTATCCATCAGAAGCAAGGTGAAGGCGAACGGCAACAGAGGCGGTATGGATGGATTGCGCACGGTCAAATGGGAGGTCAGACGACAACACCTTGAGAAACGTCATGAGTTCGCTCTCATCGCTGAAGTCGGGTTGAAACGGCCTCATCGTCATTTGCTCTTTTTTGAGCGTTTCGAGCTGCCGGTTTCCAAGCAGAAGGTCCGTTGCGTACGGAAGGCCGACACAAGCGATCTGTACTCGCACCTCCTTCATGAGCACCTTGAAGACATCCGCCGCTTCATACGGATCTCGCGTCATGCTGCTGTCCGCAATGTGTTGACATTCATCGAAGATGATCATGCGAATTTGCTGCTCCTTAACTTGTTGGCGCATGATCGACATCATCTCGGTGAAGCGGGTTGCCTTGGCAACATTCACGCCGATCGCCATCAAGGTCTGAGCGAACAACTGCTTGTAAGTGATTTTCTTGGCGACGCCGATCTTGAGAACGGGCCGGATGAGACCGTGGTTGGGCCTTTCAAGCGTAACGCTCATATCATGCGGGTAAGCCTCTTGGTCTTGCACCTGCAAATTTTTACCGTCCATCAGAACGCCCATGTGCTCAGCGCGAACCTCTTCGAGGAATTCGTTGGCGACGGTCGTCTTTCCGACGCCGGTTTCCCCGAGGAGGAAGGAGCAACTTGCCTGGTGGCCACCCCCATGGGAGCGATAACAGCGCTTCAGAACATCCAGTGCGCGCGTCATCGTTGGTGTGACTGCAACGAAACCATCGATGTGATTTTTGCGCTCGTCAGCAGTGCGATTCTTCCATTTCATTCCATGTACTCCTTACTGATATCGACGACGCCGGACCTCGATCTTGACGGTCGGCTCCGGCTTGGGCGACGTCGGCGTGCCGTTCCCGTCGGGGATCGGGTCGGCGGTTTCTTCCGACGGATCGAGAACCTCGACGTTCGGCGGCGGAGGCTCGAGGGCAGGAACGCGGTCACGCCAAGGTCCGCGTTCGTCAGGGGACGGCGACTTCAGGTTTTGATCGTGATGATCGTGCGCTCCGATCGGCGCCTCGCTCTCGTCGGGCGCGAAGCGCTCCCCGCGAATATGCTCACCCGGATTGCGACCGTCATGCTTGAACCGGACGATTTCGCGGGGAGGTGCCTTCGATTTCGACTTCGACTGATAAAGGTCGAGAATTTGCCTCATGGCCTCGGCCCTTTGCGTCGCAGCCTCGATGTCGTAGGTACCCGCCTTGCCCGATGCGATGACTTTCTTGATCTGCCTGAACTGGTAGAGGGTCATTTTGGCGACGTCCGGATCGTTCTGGAGAAGACCCTTCACCCACGCATTCTTGTCTTCGGCGCGCGTGGGATCGAGGACGTATGCCGTACTGAGGTCGAAAGGATCGATCCTGATCTGAACAATGGCGTTGGCACCGATCCTGTTACGGAGCGCGGAGAATGCATTCGAGTTCCAGCGAAGCGTCTCGAACTCAATTCCGGAAGGCCCAAGTTTGCGAGGGACAACGAGACCAGTAAGGGGAACGATGATGTCGTCTGGCGGGGCAGGGCGTTCACCAACCTCGGCGATGCCGCGCTGCCACCTTGCAAGCGGAGTCTCATCGGTCTCGGAGTGTTTATCCACGTTGTAGTAATCGACGACATACTTGGTGACCGCCCACTTCATGTCGGGAAGTGTGAGGCAGGCCTCCTTGGCGGATTTGTAGTTCCCACGGTCTTTGATGCTGCCTTTCGTCGTCCCGGGCGCCCTGTGAACGACCTTGCGGTTAAGAGTGCCGAGCCAACGCTCCACGCGGCCTTTCAGGTCTCCCCTGGCGCGAGGGAGATCGACGATCTGCATGTCGAGCGCACTTTCGGTTTCCTTCATGGAATTCGAACGGAACTCGGATCCGTTATCAACGAACAGGCGCAAACCCGCGCCAAAGCAAGGATAGGGGTTCACGAAGTCATTTGGCCGCCCCGCCGCCCTGCAGACCTCGTCCAGGAAACGATCCTTCGGTTGAACGGCCATCCGCAACGCTTCCATGACGCTTACCCACGATGGAGGCGTGAAATGCAGGGCGAAGCCAAGAATCATGCGCGAATAGCGGTCGATGATGGCCGTTAAGTACGGCCGTCCGAGCAGGCGGCCCTGATCATCGACGACCATGATATCGAGGGGCGTGTGATCGGCTTCGATCTCTTCCAAAGGCATGCTGCAAGGCGGGCCTTTTCGGATCGCCCTCATCAACATGTCTGCTTCGCGCTTGCCGTGCCTCACGTAAGTGAGGTCGTACAACTCCATTTTGTTGATGATCTTGGTGACGGCATGCTTGCCGATGACCCTTTCTGCGCCAAGATCGGAGCGCTTGAGACTGTGTTCTTTCGCATGAAGCAAAATGGCATCATGAACCGCCCACCAGGCGTCACCCTTGCTCCCCTTCAGATCGTTGCGATAGGTTTCATTGATTCCTTTTCTGAACGCCTCAATCTCCCATTCCTGGCGCCTGGGCTTCCGGTTGCCCTTCTTGCGATGGTTCACCACGAGCGAACGAATATCCCGACCTGTCGCAAGCCAGCGTTTGTACCAATCCCGGAGCTTGCGAAACTTGGGAGGGTTTTCCGGGCGGATCGTGTTCTTTTCATCCGCCATGACCTTTTCAATCATTGGTTCAACGTGCTTCCGCTTATCGCGATACTTGATCGGAAGGTCGTCCATGGCTTTGACGAACGGATACATCGCCAGCGCGGAGTTCTTCTCAATGTCGGTGAAAGCGCCCCAGTCCACGCTGAGATTCGCCACCGTGCTGGGAGGGAGTAAGCGGAACGAGGCGTCCGTGGTGATCCGGCCGCTTCTCATCATGTGCAGGATCGCGTCGTATCGAAGCGATCGTTCGGTGCCCGTTTCGGCATCGGCGAAGATGCGCATCTGATCGACCGGCGCTCCGACAATATGGAGACGACCATCCACGCGGACCTTGCCGCCTGTACGAATTTGAACGGGGATATGTGCGAAATTCATGCCGACCGCCCTTTCAGATTTTCACAAAGCTGGACGCGCGGCTGAAAAGCGTTCGGCGATCGAGGCGCAGATGTCCGAGCCAATCGAGTTGGATTGCGAGGACAAAGGCATCGAAGGGTTTGCCGAGGCAGGTCTGCAAGTCTGCTACGCAGGACTCCTTGGGCAGGCCGCTCAACGCTTCGAGCGCGGCGACGTGTCCATCCGACGTGCCGAACGAAGGCAGGTGGCGGCGAAGCATTCGTGCATTCGCGAGGCGCGGCTGCACGTAGACCTGCTCGTCGGTAACGAGGCGAAAGCCGAACCCTGCGCGGCGTGCTGCTACCGCCATGGCATCGACAAGGTCACGCTTGTAGACGGCGTGTTCTTCGGTCTTACCCATCAGCCAAGACACGGTGTGAACCATGACGAGATCGCGACGACCATCGTCATGAGCGATCATGTAATGCGGTTCCCAGTTCACAACCTTGCCCCGCACATGTACGTTAAGCGAAGCAGGTTTATCGGTGATATGGGTGATATCGCGCGTGAACGCGTCGGTCACCGTCAGGAAGTTGAGGGCGAGCATCGAGCGCGCCCCGATCAGTTTCCGTTCAATGCAAACCATTGGTGTCTCTCCGACATAACGATCCTCTTGCCCGGTCCGGATGTCACCGGGCCGAGTTCCGACGCGCCGACCGCGCTTCGCCTTCGATTTCTTCCGAACCTCGGGTTCGGCGACCTTTGCCGGACGCGAAGACGTTCGTCCCGCAACCGACTCCGGATTTGCAGGCGTGCGACGTCGACGCCTGACCTCGATGGCCGGTTGATTAGGGAGATTGGTGTTGTCGACTGCCTCCTGGCAGGCACGCGGACATGCGTCCTCGGCGTTTCCGGATTGCGCCGGATCGACCGTCAGCCTGTTATGAGGCGGCTCCTGGGATCATTCGGGAAATGAGAGCCGGACGCGGGAGTGCGATCACCGTGACTGGTGTCGTCCGTAATGGCGTTGCGGCTAGGGGGAAAGTTCTTGTCGTTCTTCGTAGTCATTGCACACGACTCCTCATCCCAACGCAGGCAGCGCGTTGAGCAGCTTTGTCGTTGCCAGTGATCTGGCACGTGTCAGCGGTGCGAAAGGTTCTCCGCGTGGTTGGGGGTTGACGCTGACATAAAGGCTGTGAGGAAAGGAAAAACGGTCGCGAAGAGGGAGACGGTAACGACGGAATTCGGCATCACGTTTCTCCTTCGGTTGCGACCGCATCGGGTGGGTCGTGGTTGACGTTGTCCCCGCCGACGTGGCGAGGGTCGAACCTGTACAGGATCGAGTCCTGCCAAGCCCGGCGAGATCGACATAACAACGATCCATCCGCAGATCCAGATCTCACGGGTTAAAGGATTCCCCGACGGTTACCGAGCCATTGCTCGATGTCTCGGAAAGTAGAGAAAATTTTTCGGAAACGAGCCTTTCGACTTCGCTTGCGCCGATGGCGTCGCACTCCATAAGGACTCGGGCGACCCCATCAAAGGATTCGGAGTGCTCTGCGATAAGGTTCTTCGCTCGCTTGAAGCATTCATCAAGAATTTTCGATACGCGAGTGCGCAAGGATGCGTCGATCCTGACGCGGGCTAGAACGTCCGCCGGGCGCCGAGAAGAAAGGTACACAAGGCTTTCGCCGAGCCCGAGGGAGATTTCCATGGTTGCCGCGATCAATGTCGCCTGGTGCAGATCGGATTCATCTTCACCACCGCCACCTTCCGCATGATCACCGAAAATAACGTCTTCAGCCGCAATACCAGCAAGGAGAATTGTGATTTTCGCGAGATGCGCAGACCTTCCGCGATCCAGGCCAAGCAATTGCTCAAAGACCGTCTTACCGCCTGATCCATCTTGCAAGACCTCACGGAAAACCCTTGTTTCGACGAGCCTGCTTCCGGACTCTGTAGCAAGAAGACTCCCGACCACGGTATGACCAGCTTCATGGACACAAGCGCGATGGAATGCCTGATCCGATTGGACGACCTGATGGGGAAGTCCGTGTTTCAAGTCGGCAAGCCTCATCGATCGGCGTTCATATCTCGCCTTCCGCCGGGCATCTCGAACGACTTGTTCGATCACCGCCCCCGAAGCCCCAGCGAGCCGAATGGCGATATCTTTCACATCCTCCGAGGCAAGCTCCCCTCTGAGATGATGGCGAAGAATGCCAATCCGGGCCTCCGTATCGGGCAGGGGGATTCTGATATGTTTCCCCAATCGACCAGGTCGAAGGATGGCCTTGTCGATCTTGCCAGGCAAATTGCTGGCACCGACGACAATGACCCCCTCACGCCCCTCGACGCCGTCGAGAGCTTCCAAAAACGCGTTGATCACTTCGCGGCAATATTGCTCGTTTTTTCCATCAAGCGTCTCGCGATCTCCGAATGAATCGAGTTCATCGATGAACAAAATGCAGGGAGCAGCTTTTCGAGCGTCATCAAATGCCGTTCTCATCGCTTTCAGAAGATCATTGAGATAGCCCTTTGCCTGCCAACGGGCGAGCGAATGGATGTGAATCGGAACATTGCAGGTTCGAGCCAGCGCCTGTGCAAAGGTGGTCTTACCCGTTCCCGTGGGGCCGCTGACGAGAACGCCTCTGTCCACGTCGGCCCACGGCAACAGTCCGTTTCGAAATTCATTGAGGTCCTTCGCAAGTTCACGTCCCCAAATCGCCGCCTCGCCGAGTCCATGAAGGTCGTCGAGGGTCGGCTGTTCGGCAATGGATCGGATGCTTCGTTGATCAGCTCCGGCATCCTTTGCGCGCCGCAGCCTCCGGACGATGGGCGCAGGATCGCGGTTCGGCTTGAAGATCTGATTCAGGATTGACAATGGTTCGCCAGCCACCGACGAGATCGCGTCATCAGGCACGAAATGTTTGGTAATTGCGCGAATGGCAATCTTGAGAACATCGATGTCAGGAGTGGCCAGATCGACGATGCCGTCCGATGCCGAACGGATGGATGGCGGGAGTGATTCCAACTCCGATACGAAAACAAACAACCTGTTTTCGGCCAGCATTTCCCTGAGGTTTGTGTCCGGCGAAGACGGTTTTCGAACGGGCTTTGGTTTGTTCCAATAAACGACCCTGTAATCTGACGCGTATCTATCTCCGGCCTGGCCTCGAAGAATATCTTGTGCGGCTTCCACGAAGATGTCGGCGTCGCTCGCGAACGGTAGAACAAACGCGATCACGCATGGTTGTCCGTAAAGTGCATAGCGCAAGCTTGCACGTCGCAACGCGCGGACGATGAGGCACCGGGCGACGATCTTTGCAAACTCGGGCGCCCGGCGATCCCCCATCATCCGCATTCTTCGCAACCTGAAACTGTTGTTCATTGTCATCTCCATCGAAACGGCGCGGATGCCGCTTAATGGGCGGCGCGCGTGGCAGCGCGTTCGCCAAGGACGTAAAAGCGGGTAAGCGTACGGGCATATCGAAGATCATGCGCCAGCACCCACAAAGGTGAAGTAACGGCCGTTCGGCCGTCGCCGATATCGGGATGACCGCGCACGTCTCCGGTCAGGCAAAATTCCGGACGTTGCGCCATCCTCCAGTTCTCAAGGATCGGCACCGTCGCGAGCGTTCGTCGTCCGGGATGGTTACCGTGGTGGATGCGTTCGAGGTCGGCCACGAGGCGTCGCAAGCGCTCGATTTCGGGACCGATTTCAGGAACAGGTCGGCGATCGTAGACAAAAAATGTCATGGCGTACTCCGTCGCATGCGATCCCCATCTCGGAGGACCGGCGAGCATCGATTGGGATGGATGGGAGAAATCAGCCGCGGAAGCGGGACACTCGGGTGTCGGGGCCGATAGGAGCTTCGTCGAGTTCGATCTCAATGAAGCGACGCAGCACCAACGCGGCGATCACGCCTATCGCGTCATGCCCATGACGGATGGCCTGCAAGCAGGCCGAAAGCGACATGGGGCCATGGTCTTCGAGAAGGGTCAGAACCCGGAGTCGATCACCAAGGGATACTCGGTAGGCGGCATACTGCAAAAGATCACGGGCGTTCTCGAGCCTGACGTTGCCGCGCAAGCTGGCTTCGTGATGTGTTTCGTAACCGTAGCCGAGCTTTTGAGCGGCATCACTTGCCCACTGCGGAGGAATGGCTCGTCCAGAGGCGGGGATCGTGTCGACGAGATGGGCGCCTGTTGCGCGCGTGACGGCGAAATCGGGTACGTGCCGTCGATTCCGGTTGCTCAACACCAGCGGCAGACAGGTCCAGGAAATGACGGACGGATCGAGATCGAGGAGGCAGCCGACATCCCGAGCCAAAGGCGTCCGAAACATCGGAAGGCCAACGCATCGGACCGCACCTCTGGGTGTAAACGAGAGGGCCGACGTGTCGGCCCGGACGCGGGTTAGCAGGCGCGTACAGCCGGAATCCGGAAGCTCAAGGGAAGGGTGGGAATTGGACATGGATACGCTCGTCCCGAAGCGGATGAATTTATCCGCGACAACCAATCGACGAATGGGTTCTGGAACGTCAGCGTATGTATGAGAAACGCAGGCTGGCGGCGCGTAGGGAGCACCGAGCCGGAACCAAAAATTGAGTGGGTTCGTTCTTCATACGCGAACAAATAGAGAACATTGGCTAATTGTCAAGCATGAATCACGGACCCTGCTATGCCAATTTGCAAGGTAATCCAAGTTAGCGTAATCTAAATTACCGTAATCAGGATTACACTATGTTTATTGGCCGAACCCAAGAAATTTCTCGTCTCCGCAAAGAATTCTCACTCGCTCGGCCATCCTTGCTCGTGGTCTATGGGCGCCGTCGAATCGGGAAGTCAGCGTTGCTGAACGAAGCAGCCAAGAACCATCCGCACCTCTTGTATCAAGCGACACGCGTAACCTCAGCACTGAACCTGGAAGGCTTTAAGGCGGAGATCGTCCGTTCGCTCGGTACTGACCCCTTGTTGGATGGTCTCAGCGATTGGCTCGGCGTGCTGACATATCTCGCGCGTAAGGCCAAGGAAATGCCTGGACTGATCGTGGTCTTGGACGAATTCCCCTACCTTGTAGAAGGCGACCAAGCGTTGCCATCCATCATCCAAAAATTTTGGGACGCAGTTGTTGCCGAACAAATCGATCTGAACTTGGTGCTATGCGGGTCGATGATTGCCCAGATGGAGGATCTGCTCGCCGAAAAGAACCCTCTCTACGGACGTCAAACCCTTTCTCTAGAAGTCAAGGCATTGTCTCTGCGAGACGCGGCAGGATTCTTCCCAGATTATTCTGCTGAGGATCGCATCCTTGCCTATGCCATCTTCGGTGGAATTCCCTTCTATCTCAGACTCTGTGAGTCGAGCGCAAGTATCGAGGAAAACGTCACCAACCTACTTCTCACCGATGCCGGGCCACTGGTGGACGAGCCGAACGTCTTGCTCCAATCGGAACTTCGGGAGACACAACGTTACGCCAGTATCCTGGCGGCGATTGCAGACGGCTGCACAAAGCTCGGAGAAATTGGCGGACGTGTCCGGGACGTAAAGGATTCCGTTTCTCTCAGCCCTTATATAAAACGGCTTGAGCGCATGCGCCTAGTTCGGACCGTGCATTCCCTTGATGCCAATCCGCGGTCCAGGGACACACGTTACTTCGTGGATGACCCGCTTGTTGCCTTCTGGCACCGGTTCGTTCGGCCAAACATGTCGAGTGTAATGCAGGGCTTCGGGGCAGATATCTGGCGACACCAAGTCGAACCGAGGTTGGACGACTATATGGGCGTTGCATTCGAGGAAATTTGCCGAGGGCACGCCCGGCGACATGCTCAAGAAACACTTCCTTCTCCAGCCCAGGAAATCGGTCAAATCTGGGGGGCCGACTACGATATTGACGTCGCCGGACGGTTGCTTAACGGATCGATGCTCTACAGCGAATGCAAGTGGCGCCGTGGAGCAATTGGGTCGGATGTTTTGGCAACACTAATCGAACGTGCAGAAAAAACCACCTACGGGCGTGGCGTGGAAGATCGTTATTTTGTGCTGTACGCGCGCACCAATTTCAAAACAGGTGTCCACGAGCGTGCGAAGGAAACGGGGCGGATCGTATTATTGACGCCCGATACTATGCTTGCGCCGTGAAACCATGAGGCTCGATCAATATTTCGACGGCTTCCCGGATTCATCGCCATAACATTTGGGATGATATTCGTTCTTATCAGCGCGGTGCAGTAGTCACCAAGTATGCAAGCCCAAAAAGGCGATGCCATATAGGGATACTTGGCTTCCACGTATCGGCGGCGCTGGACGACGGGACGACACCTTCTGAACGTTGGATTCTTGTTGTGCCTCTGGAGATTCGAATGCGATTGCCACTGGGCGAATGCGACGATTTGGTTTGGGACGCGTCTAACCATGCTGAGAGAGCTATTTGCGGGTTGCCCCGCTGAGTGACCGCAGGGAAAATCCGAATGTCAGGCCAGCGCGCAGTTCATTAACTGCGTGGCCGTTCGTCAGCGCGTGGCGGAATGCGAGGTCAAACGACAGTTTGTCGTTAATCTTCCAGATCGCGCCGATTAAACCCGACACCGTTTCCGATTGGCCAAACTCCTTCTCGTAGAAGATCTCGGCAACGGGCCGGATAGACCAATCCGCTGGACCCTCGACAATCGCGCCAAGGAACAGATCGGCGTCGTGGTTGCGCGTGAGGACCGCCTCGCCATTCAGATGCACCGTCCCCCAGTCCCATCGCTGAGACACGATCCCGGCGAAGCTTGCGCCCGTTCCGGACTCGCCTCGACTGTCGGGAAGCAACATCCCGAATTCCGTGGCTATGCTCGGTCCGTCCATGTTCTGGATACTGCCCGGCCGAAGGACATGTTTGAGGAAAGTTCCGGCTGCGGTCAGCGTGGGTGGGGTGGAAGAGGACAGTGGAGTTTCCAACTGGCCCTCGAATACGGCTTCCCAACCCGGCGCCACGCCGATATTCACGACCGTCGCTGGAGCTATCAGCGTCGTCTGCGAGCCTTCCCGTCGGGCACCGACGGACTGCCACTCAACCTCGAGTTCGCCCAGGTCCGCTACCGCGGCGTCGGTCCCGTCGAATGGACGATACGCCGATGCGGCACGAGGCCATGCTGCAAGGGGGAGGGCAACGAGCATCGCTCCAATAAGGTTTTTGGAGCATCGTGGTGCAACGATTTGAGGCGTTGCGAGCATGGTCGAGCCTCAGGAAAACCCGCTATTCGGAAACTGGGCGAAATACCCAAACGGCCGAGGGCTGTCCCGCGTGGGTCGGGGCGGCGAGACACAGCAGATCAAGCGCGGGGACGAAGAGCGACGTGCGGGCGCCCGCGATCGTCGGAATGCGGGCTATGCGACGATACGAAGCGCTCCGAAGGTCCAGGACATCGAGGGAGCCTTCGCCGCAACTCACGTAGGCGCGCTGCCTCTTTTGGTCGATGAAAACGTCGTCAGCATCTCCGCAAATCGGCGTCGTGGCAACGATGGATCCATCCTCCATTGAAAAGATGCCGAGCCTTGGAGGACGGCGAAAGGCAACAAGGACATTCCGTCGCTCCTGATCCAAAGCCATCGGGAAATTCGCCGCCAGGTCCCCAGTCGACCAGCGGGCGACCTGCTTCAGAGAGGCATCATCGACCGCGACCATGGAATGGTCGTTCGGAAGATTGATGAGGACATGACCGGACTTGTCGTCAATCTGAAAGCCTTCCGGATGGACCTTGAGTGGCACATTGCCAACCAGTCGGCCGGATGGGTCGAGGACAGCAAGCGACCCACCGCCATGCCCGACCATCACGCGGGTGCCAGCGGCATTGATGCGAATGTTATCGGCATCTTCGCCCAAATCGACTCGTCCGATCGGCGCATAGTCATTCCCGCGAAACAAGCGGACCGATCCGTCGCCCGCGTTCGCGACGTACACAACATCCGATGCCGCCAGATAGGCGACGCCTTGCGGTTTTCGCAAACCGCTGAGGGTGCGCACGACGTGATGGCTGGCAAGATCGACAACGCCAATGCTGTCATTCTCCAGCTCTGCGACGAATAGACGTTGACGCTTCAAATCCAGCGCCATGTGATCAATGCGGCCTCGCACGTCGCCGAGAGGTATCTTGACCTCAAGCTGCAGTGGGAATGCGACCTTCTCCTCGGCCACCGCATGGGCACCGAGTGAATTCAGCACGACCAGACATGCGGTCCAAGAAAGTCCGGGCCAATGATGGGTTGGCCGATCCTGCCGTCTGTCACTCAGTTTTGAGGAGCGCGACATGCCTTCCCTCCGCTTCCTCGCTCCCGCTTTGGCTGGCGGAGCGGGCTATTCGTTCAGGGGCGTAGCCTTGTCGAGTGCGGATCGAAGTCCCTGAACGAGCTTGATGGCGTCATCGTTGGCGCCGCTGCAAAAGAGACCGCAAGAAGCTGATGGCTTCATCGCATCACCCCATCATCCCGGTGATGTGGAGGAAGAGGCCGACGGTGCAACAGGCGGCGAGCGTCGGGATCATGCCGACCTTGAATCGGAAAATCGCGACCGCCGCCGCAACTGAAAGCGCGAGTGCCCATGGATCAACGCTTGCCAGTTTCGGTGCGTCGAAGTCCATCAGCAACCCGTGAACCGATATGGTTTCCCGGAAGATCGTATGAATGGCGAACCAAACCGCAAGATTGAGCACCACGCCGACGACTGCGGCCGTGATGGCGGACAGCGCCGACGCGAGGCCTTTGTTGCCGCGGATCACCTCGATGAACGGCGCACCGAGGAATATCCAGAGGAAGCATGGAGTAAAAGTGACCCACGTCGCCAACAAACCGCCCAGCGTGCCTGCCAGCATCGGCGAAAGTGCGCCGGGATCACGATAGGCTGCCATGAATCCCACAAACTGCAGAACCATGATGAGTGGACCCGGGGTGGTTTCCGCCATGCCAAGGCCATCCAGCATTTCGCCCGGCTTCAGCCAGCCGTAATTGTCGACGGCCTGTTGGGCGACGTAGGCAAGCACGGCATAGGCGCCACCGAACGTCACCATCGCCATCTTGCTGAAAAACACCGCAATCTGGCTGAAAACATTCTCGGGGCCGAGCGTCGCAAGTAGCGCAATGACCGGGAGAAGCCAGAGCGTCAGCCAAATCGACGCCACCTGCAGGAAGCGGCCGAGCGTCGGTCGGGTATGTTCGGGCTGGCTCTCCCCTAGCAGGCTATCGACGAGTGCGTCATTGCCTTTATTGCTATTTGATCCGTGAGTCACCGCAACCTGGAATGCCTTTGCCCTCGATGCGGCACCCAGAAGTCCAATCAATGCCGCGCCGAAAACGATGATCGGAAACGGCACGTTGAAGAAAAAGATGCCCACAAACGCCAATGCAGCAAGGACCCTCATCGCGGTATTTTTGAGGGATTTCTTGCCGATCCGGATCACGGCCTCGACGACGATCGCCAGAACGGCGGCCTTCAACCCGAAGAATAGCGCAACGACCATCGGAACGTTGCCGAATGCCGCATACACGTAGCTCAGCGCCATAATGGCGATAATGCCGGGTATGATGAACAGGCCGCCGGCGACGAGTCCTCCCACGGTCCGATGCATCAGCCAGCCGACATATGTCGCAAGCTGTTGAGCTTCCGGTCCGGGTAACAGCATGCAGTAGTTCAACGCATGCAGGAAACGCTCTTCGGAGATCCATCGCTTTTCTTCGACCAGGATGCGATGCATGACTGCGATCTGGCCCGCGGGACCGCCGAAGCTCAAAGCCGCGACCCGCAACCAGACCCAAAAAGCTTCGCGGAATGAAACGCCATGACGTTCTGCCGGACGTACATCTGTGGCCGTTGAGATGGACAAGCGCGTTCTCCCGGATCAGGTGGATCGCCATTACGGCGCTCGGTACGACCCACTACAGTTTGGTCTTGTCGAGAGCGGCACGGAGCCCGCGAGCCAGTTTCATTGCATCGTCCACGGCCCAGAAATGCAGGAAGAACAGCCGGGGTTGCTCGGTCAGCATATGACTGTGGACCGCCGTCACGTCGATGCCGTTTGTGCGCAGCGCCGTGATGACCGGATTCACCTCATCACCCGTGAGGACGAAGTCTCCGGTAATGGCTGCCTTACCGTCACCGGTTGGCTGGAAATTGATGCCGATGGCAAGCCCTAATGGCGCGACGGGACTCAACGGCATGCCGTCTTCCGTGATCGGATCGTGGCGCGGCACGTTGAATTGATAGACGCCGCCATTCGACCGCCCCTTTGTTCCGATGATTTGGTCGAGATGGGTCGTATCAAGATCGACGGCCCCCGAGGGCGCGGACGATGCTTCGGGCGGTGTCTTGCTCGCGGCCAAGGCATCGTGGATCACGGCGGCCATTTTTGCAGGATCGCCGTGCCCGCCGACATGCATGTAGAAGGTCGCCGGAGTTGCCCGCAGCAGGTGATTGTGGACGGCGGTAATTTCCAACCCACCCTCGATCAGCTTGGCCATGACGGGATTGATTTCGGTCTCTAGCAAGACGAGGTCGCCCATGACCATGGCCCCTCCATGCATCGGCTTGAATGCAACCCAGCCGCCCAGCGCCAGCGCCGGTTTGATCGTCACGCCATCGAGGGTCACCGTGAGATCGGTGCGGGGGAAGCCGTAGCGGTGCACGTCTCCCGCGACGGTTGGTTTCCTGTTGAGAGCATGGTCCACTTTTTGCCAGTCGATCTCCTGGGCGTTGGCGACGGTGGCAAGCGAGATGAGCATCGAAATCAGGGTCCAAAGTTTGAAGCGCATGAAGGCGTCCTCCTTGATCGAGCCGATCGTTCGAGTTCAGCCCCGGAGCCCCGTATAAATCCGTCGAACCGCAGACCAGCTGATTGCCGCCATGAAGGCGCCAACGTAGTCGGCGGCTTTCGCGCCGTAGTCCATGTGATAGGAGTGCTCATACATATCGAGGGCCAGGATCGGCATGCCTCCGGCGAGCGTGTGGCAATGGTCCGCCGCCCACTGGTTGACGAGCCTGCCGGTCGGTGACCACGACAGCAGCACCCACCCGGAGCCTCCACCCAGCGCGTTCCCCATGGCAACAAACTCCGCGCGCCATCGCTCGAACGAACCGAAATCGCGGGTCAATGCCTCCTGAAGCGTGGGGTCCGGTTCGCTCGGCTCTCCGAGACCATCGAAGAATATTTCGTGGAGGGTCATCGAGTTCATGGCAATCAGTTGTTCGCGCTTGAGCCCGTTGATGAGGAAGCCAGCCGCTCTGGCATAATCGAGTTCAGCGAGTTCTTCTTCGATCAGGTTGAGGCGTTTCACGGCGCCGCCGTAGTTGTTCTCGTAGTGACTGATGATCATCCGTTCGGACATTCCCCGGACGCGGCTTGGATCGCAGGACAGCGGCTTTATCTTGTAGGTCATCGCTCTTTCCCGTTCCCGGCTACCTTGCCTTCTGGGCTGGCTTTGCCGTCGGCCAGTTGTGCGTCTCGCCCGTTGCGTCACGGCACCAACGGTAGAAGGCGTCATAGACCAGCATTCCAGCCTCAAGCTGTTCGAGGTCGTCGTCGTACATTCGGGAGAGCCCGAGCGAGGCAGCAAGAAGACCAGGGGCCTCCGGAGAAAGATCCAGCCGACCGGTATCCGCCGCACGGACCATGATCGCCAAACGATCAAGTGCTGGCATGGACAGTCCGAATTCTTCGACCATGACGTCGAACGTGCACAGTTCGCCACGATGGCTCCAGAACGTATTCTCGATGTCGAACGGGGCGGCGCCGTACAGTTGTCCGACGGATTCCACTTCGGCAGGGGAGACGAACAGGAAGACCGCATGGGGATCGACGAAACGTCGGATCAACCAGGGGCAGGCGATCCGATCGATCTTGGGACGGGAACGGGTGACCCAGACCGTGCGTCTCTCTGCATCCGGAGGAGGTAGTTTCGATGCAGGAACCAGCGGCAGCTTCGCTGCCTTCCAGGCTTCGAAACCTCCGTCGAGGATCTCAGCGAATACTCCGGAATGCCGCAACCACGCGGCGACCCCCTCGCTGATCTTCTGTCCGTTGCGGCAGATGACGATCACCGAACGATCCGCAAAGGTGTTTGCCCAATCAGACACCGTTTCTGATGAGCGACGAAGTGCGCCCGGAGTCGTTCGGGGATCCTCTGCAAAATCGGCATCCGTGCGCACATCGATGAGCGCAGGCGCATTCGCCGTGCCGATCAACCGAGAAAGCTTTTCGATGGAGATGGACGTGTATGACGACATAGCTGCGCCCTCGTTGGAAACGGGACGCGATACTTCAGCATGTCGCCTCGTGGGGAGATCGCGATCCCCAGAACGGTAGGCTACTGCCGTAAACGCCGCGATGTCAACTGAACAAGTACCGCTGGCTAGGAACCCATGCGCAGTTCGGCACCGATTCCTATCGCACTTAGTGGGCCATGCTGCGTCCGGCCGCTTCGCAGGCCTGCATGCAACCCTGACACGCCTCGGCACAAACACGGCAATGTTCGTGCATGCTGGCGTGCCGTTGGCATTCCTCGCCGCAAAGGCGGCACGCGGCGCCGCAGGCGTCGAGCATACGCCTGATGATTTCCTCGTCCGATCCGGTACGCCGTGTCGCAATGCGTCCGGTGATGTTGCAAATGTCGGCGCAGTCCAGGTTCATGCGTATGCACTGTGTCAGATCGCGCACCTTGGGTTCCGCGAGACAGGCATCGGCACAGGATGTGCAGGTTTGAGCGCAGGAATAACATTCCTCGATGCAACGGATCAGTGCGTCATTGATTTGCCCACGCACGTCAGGGTGGGTACTGATCATTTGCTGGGCTTGCATGGCCGTTCTCCAGTCGTGGCGAAGGGATGGTCGTCAATGCCGCGGGCGACGGAAAGTTCAAACGGGCGGTCAGGATTCAGGATTAAAGGCAGACAGGCACTCAGAAGCATCTTTCTGAGATGCGCCTTATGTTAGGCATCGTTGGGCCAACGCGCGTGAAGGTCATCAATGACAAAAGCGTGCGCATGCCGGTTCCGAAAGGCATCGGCAAGATGAGGATCGTCAGGGGCGAGGTCGGGATGGTCATGTTCGATGACCTCCGGGTCTTCCGCGGGCCACATCAGCAACGCTCCTGCAACACCGACGAGGGTAACAACCGCGAGAACAAGCGCCGTGAAGGATAGGCCTGCCGCTTCGCCCAGCCAGCCCGCCAGTGGATAGGTCAGAAGCCAGCAGGCGTGCGACAGGGCGAACTGAGCGGCGAAGACCGCAGGTCGGTCGGAAGTGTGTGCCGAGCGTCGAAGGAGCCGTCCGGTCGGTGTCTGAACTGCGCTATAGCCGATTCCAACCAGCACCCACAGTCCAAGCAACAACGGCCAAGTCAGATCAAAAGCCGTGCTCCGCAATATGATCCCAAGGATGACAAGCAGAGTGGTCAGCAGGCCTGCCGCGGAAATCATCACGGGGCGATCGGGCAGGCGGTCCAGCATGTACGGCAACAACAAGGCTGCGAGCATCGATCCGCCACCGAAGCATGCCAACAAGAGTGCAACGTCGCTGTCCAGGCGCCCTAGCGGTCCACGCACCAATACAACCGTATTAACGATGACCATTGCTCCTGCTGCGGCGACCGATAGGTTCAAAGCGAGCAACCCGCGCAAGCGCGGCGTCGCGAGGTAGATGCGGATGCCACGCGTGGTCTTTTCATAGAAAGATTGACCTGCGGCTGCCGTCGCCGTCGCGAAGGGCAAGTGTACCGACACGACAAGCAGAGCCGAACACAGGAAACCGATGACAGTGCCCACGAACAGGACATTGAACGAGATCACCATCAACAGCGCGGCGGCCAGCGCCGGGCTGAGCAGGTTCTCCAGATCGTAGGCCAGACGGGACAGAGACAGGGCGCGGGTGTAATCGGCTTCATCTGGAAGCACGTCGGGGATTGTGGCTTGAAAGGTCGGCGTAAATCCTGCGGAGGCCGCCTGAAGCAGGAAAATCAAAAGGTAAATCTGCCAGACCTGAGTCACGAACGGCAGCGCGACCGCAACGGATGCGCGGATCAGGTCCATGGTCACGAGAAACGAACGGCGCGGTACATGACCTGCAAGGTTGCCGGCGACAGGCGCGATGCTGACATAGGCAATCATCTTGATCGCAAGGGCGGTGCCGAGTACTGCGCCCGCCCGGTCGCCCGCGATCTCGAAGGCCAACAACCCGAGAGCCACGGTCATCAGGCCAGTGCCGATCAGGGCGATGACTTGCGCCGCGAACAGGTGTCGATAGGTGCGGTTGGCAAGGATCGACAACATGTGTCATCTCCATCGGCATATTCGAGGCATGAGCGGTCTTGGCATTGCTTGTTTGGTTCCGGATCTCGCGACCTCATTCGAGGACGCGAGAATTGAGGCAGCCGCCGACCTTGTCTGCGGCTGCCTCATGTAAGAACAGTCGTTCATTCCACCGTATATCGAGCCGTCAGGGAATGCCCGTGAAGGCTGCCGGAAAACACGACACGGGCTTGCGGTGCCAGTTCAGCGTCGGCCTTGCCGACCATCATGTTGGGAGGGCTGGGCTTGAGTTGCACGGTCGCGGTTTTGCCGCCTTGCTGGATGGTTGCACGCCCCTTCATTTCCTTGGTCGGCAACGGCGATCCATCGTCATCGCCGACATAGAAGATGATGTCCTGTCCCTTGTGGACGAACTCGATCGGATGTCCCTGCGAGGCAACGACCGGGCCACCATTGGCACCTTTCTTCGTTTGCGCCGTTGCCGGACCGATTGAAGCCGTGATGGCGACGATCATGGTCATGAAAGCATATTTGAGCATTGCATTTCTCCGTTGGGTTGGGGTTAGAACGCTTCCGCCGGTTGGGCGGTTGCGGCGTGCTCATTGAGAAGACGGTTCAAGGACTTCTCACCGAACATGAGGAACAGGATTGGCGTCACGACGACGTCGAGCGCCGTGGCGCTCATCAGGCCGCCGAAGATCGTGACGGCAACGGGATGAAGGATTTCCCGTCCCGGTTCATCCGCGCCGAACAACAAGGGCGTCAGCGCCAGGCCAGCGCAGAGTGCCGTCATGAGAACGGGCGACAGCCGCTCCAGACTGCCTCGCACGATCAATTGGCGGCCGAACCGTTCACCCTCGTGGAGCGCCAGATTGACGTAGTGGGATATCTTCAGAATCCCGTTGCGGGCCGAGATGCCCGCCAGCGTAATGAAGCCGACCATCGAGGCCACTGACAACGGCTCTCCGGCGATGGTCAGGGCTATGACACTGCCGATCAACGCCAACGGGATGCCGCCCATAATGATCGATGCCAATGCGACCGATCGATACCGACCGTAAAGAACCAGAAAGATCATCGCCAGCGAGACCAGCGACAGGATGCCGATACGCCACGTCGCTTCCTGCTGCGCCTGGAACGTTCCCTCAAGGCTGGTGGTATAGCCTTGCGGCAAGCTGACCGCGGCGATGGCCCGCTGGATGTCCGACGCGATATCGCCCAAGCCACGGCGGCCGTCGCCGTTTCCGTAAACGACGATCCTGCGTTGCGTGCCTTCGCGCTGAATCTGGTTCGGCCCGTCGGTTTCGATCACCTCCGCAACCTCCTTCAAGGGGACGAACCCCGACGAGGTCGGAATCAGGAGATCCCGGAGACCGCTGGTCGATCGATCCTGATCGGACAGACGCATGACGACATCGAAGCGCCGATTGCCGTCAACGATCTGCGACACCTTGCGGCCGTTCGACAGAGTGTCGAGTGCCTGAGTGATCGCGGCGGGCGTGAGTCCATGGAGCGCCGCGCGATCGTAATCGACCTGAATCCGAACTTGAGGAATCAGAACCTGCTTTTCGACCTGAAGATCGACCAGTCCGGGGATGGTCGACAGTCGTTGACGGGTCGTCTCCGCCAACTGGCGCAGCGTATCGATATCCTGCCCATAAATCTTGAGAACGATTTGCGCACGGACGCCCGACTGCAAATGGTCGAGCCGATGGCTGATCGGTTGTCCGATCGCGACGGAAGCGGGCAAGGCCGACAGTTTGTCCCGGATGTCGGCATGGACCTCGGCCTTATGTCTCTTGGAGGGATTCAGATCGACATCGATCTCGCTGAAGTGGACTCCTTCGGCATGTTCATCGAGTTCGGCGCGACCCGTTCGGCGTCCAACCGACTTCACTTCCGGGACGTACGCCAGAAGCTGTTCGGCCAAGAGGCCGAGACGATTGGACTCCGCCAGTGAGATGCCGGGATTGTATTGAAGCGACAGTACCAGCGTGCCCTCGTTGAAAGGCGGCAGGAAACTTCGCGGTAGCATGAGCGCGGCATATCCGGCCATCAGAACGGCAATGCCGATCGCCCCAAGGACGAAGCGCCGCCGATCGAATGCCCAAGCGAGAAGTCGCCGGTTGCCTTCCTTCAGGGTTCTTACGACGACGCTGTCACGCTCGCTGGAACGCGTCTTTCCGGAAAGGAGATAGTAGGAAAGGACTGGAGTGACGGTCACCGACGTCAACAAGGACGCCAAAATGGAAACGACATAGGCGATACCGAGCGGGGTGAACAGCCGTCCCTCAATTCCGGGAAGCGCGAACAGGGGGACGAACACGAGGATGGTGATCATCGTCGCATAGACGATACCGGAGCGGACCTCCTGGCTCGCCTTCGCGATCACGTCGAGAACCGGTTGAGGACTGGGAAGCGAGCGATTCTCCCGAAGCCGTCGCAGGATGTTCTCGACGTCGACGACCGCGTCATCGACCAGTTCACCGATCGCGATAGCGAGGCCACCCAGCGTCATCGTATTGATGGTGAGCCCGAAGGCGCTGAAGACCAGCACCGTCACCAGGATCGATATCGGGATGGCGGTCAACGACACGAACGTCGCCCGCGCATTGACGAGGAAAACGAATAGGATCAGGGCGACGACGATCGACGCTTCGACGAGCACGCGTTCGACGTTGTGGATCGATGTCTCGATGAACGTCGCCTGACGGAACTGAACGTTGGTCGCCGTGATTCCGGTGGGTAATGTCCGTTGCATATCCTTCAGGGTGGATTCGATCTTCCGGGTCAGCGCCACGGTATCCGCCGCAGGTTGTTTCTGGACGCTGACGATCACGGCCGGTTTGCCGTTGTAGCCCGCATCTCCCCGTTTGACGCGCGGAGCGAAATCGACCTGCGCCACCTGCTTCAACAGAATGGGTTGATGATCGCGGCCCCCGACGACGGTATTGCCAAGGTCCTCGATCTTTCTCGTCAGTCCGACATTGCGGATCAGGAATTCCCGGCCGTGTTGATCGACGAATCCGCCGCCACTATTCGTGCCGAAGCGTGCAACCGCTTGTTCGATCTGTTCATGCGTCACCCCGAGCGCTTGCATGGTGGCTACGTTCGGCGTCACCCGATACTGGCGGACCTCGCCGCCGATGGGGATCACCTGGGCAACACCCGGGATGGACAGTAACTGCGGCCTCACCACGAAATCGGCGATCTCGCGCACGTCCATCGCCGACGCCTTGCCGTCCGTGGTGAGGGCAATCAGCATGATCTCGCCCATGATGGAGGTGACCGGTCCCATCTGTGGGTTCACCGTCGAGGGCAACTGCTCCCGGATCAGGGCGAGGCGTTCCGAAACGAATTGACGCGCCCGGTAGACGTCGACGCCCCAATCGAACTCCACATAAACGACCGAAAGCCCGACGCCGGAAACCGAACGGACGCGGACGACGCCCGGCATGCCGTTCATCGACGTTTCGATGGGAAACGTGACGAGCTGTTCAACCTCCTGCGGGGCGAGGCCTTCCGCTTCGGTCAGAATGTTGACTGTCGGTCGATTGATATCCGGGAAGACATCGATCGAGATGCGCGGGAGCACGAACAGGCCGTAAGCGACGAGGGCCGCCGCCGCAGCCAGAACGAACAGGCGATTGCGCAAACTCGTCTGAACGATGAGCTTGAACATGATGGCTCCTAGCGGATTTGGTTGATGAGGTCCGCGCCGCGCACGATGACCCGATCGGAAGCGTTGAGGCCAGATGCCACGATTACTCTCTTGGCATCGAGTGGTTCGGTCCGGACAGGTCTCGGCTCGAAACGCTCGGGCGCAACGTGCAACCAGACGATGTTCTCGCCATTGCCATTCTTCACGACGGCATCACGGGGGAGGATCAGCCCTACTTTTGCCGTGCCGCCTTGCACGAGCACGGTGATCGGCTGACCGATGCGAAGATCAGAGGGAGGTTTTGGAATAGCGAATTGCATCACGGAGGCGTGTTGCCTCAGGGTGCGGCTCGTTCCAAGGTAGGACAGGGGAAACGAGGTTCCGTCAGAATCTGCCGCCGTTGCCTTGATGGCCGCGCTGGGATCAAGTCCATCATAGGCCAACGCTTCGACCCAGAGTCCTTGAGGATCAGCGATCTCGAACAGGACATCCTGCGGCTGAATGACCTGACCCGGCACGGCCTTGGCCACCGTGATGACGCCATCGGTCGATGCCCGCAAAAGCTCGTAGCCGCCGCGCGAATTGCTCACCGTTTCTCGGCGTGCCCGTAATCCGGCCAACTCGCTCTCAAGATCGTTGAGTTGTCCCATCGGGGCCGCACCGCGTTCGGCCAGCGGGCGCAGACGATTGATCTTGGTTTCGGCGACCGCGATGAGTTGTTCGATCTCTCCCATCTTTTCGGATATCGTGGTGCGATCCGCGACAGGCAGGTAGGGTTCGATCCGCACGAGCGCTTCGCCCTTGACGACCTTCTGTCCGATCCGGGGAAGGGTTTCTCCGTCGGGAACGATACGTCCGCCATAGATGCTTTGGACAATGCTGCTGCGGTTGGGGTCGCCAATGATCCGGCCGATCAGGTTGAACGCCGGCCGCACGGTTTGCGGTTCGGAGATCGCGGTACGAACGTTCAGAAGCCGTTGCGTAGGTTTGGCCGCGAAAGCGGTGCCGTCCGGCAATCGTCGCGGAGCATCGCTTTGAGTCTGGGGCTGTGGTGCACTCGGAGGGGTGGCTGCGTTTTGCCCGTTTCCGGAGGCGACTGCTGCCAGGAGCATGCAAGCTCCGGACGCCAGCCCGGCGATGTAGGATGCGCCGCGACGCTCGTGGCGTCGGAGATATCCGAACAAGAGGCCAAGGACGATGCCAACAATGGCAAGGCCCATCGCAGTCCGCCCTCGTGAAAACCATGCCGGACTTTGTTGAGAGGGCAGTTTGATCGATGGGGACGGCGTAAAGGAATCGACCAGCAGATCGTCGCCCTTTCCGCCACTGATCGCGAAGATTACCTCGGTCGATCCGGAGCGCCCCGGATCGGGGAAGGATACGACGTATCCGTTGGGGCCATGCTTGGCCTCGACAGCTTCGGCATCGCCGATCGTGACCTGCAATTTGACATCCGTGAGCGGTTCGTTCGATCCCGCATCGTCGATGAAGATGGAAAGCTCGCCATTCTTCAGGATGCCGACGACTTCGTAGAGATCGGACCGGGCCGTTACCCGCGGAAAGGCGGACGACACCACGGCCGATTTCTCGTCGTCGCCATGATCGTGCCCCTCATGGGCGAGCGATCCGGATAGACTGACTGTCAAAACCAGCAGGCAGCCGAATGCGACGGTGCCAAGCTTCGCGAACTGCCTATGCAGGCAGCGCTGAACAAAAGACATGGAAAACCCCTACAGGCACGCGAGAAGGCGGCGGCCGAATGGCCGCCATGACTACGCGATGCTGGGGGTACTCGGCGGGCGGATCAGACCGCCAGGATCGATGCCATCGACACATTCCGACCGGGGAAGTTGGACGGACCCGATGATCCCGGTTGGGCTGGTCAGGACGATGAAATCAGGAATGGCGACGGACAGCCCGAACAGCATGTATGATGATGCCAGGCCGCTGTCGTCGTCATGATCGGGAGCCGATGGAACGTGGACGTGCCCCGCGATATCTCCGTCATGTTCATGTACATGACCTGCGAGGTTGCCGTGGTAGTGCATGGAACCGTTGAGGGCGACCGCAGGTTCAGGCATCACGCCGGACAGGGCGGCGGCTTGTGAGACGGTTATCATCACGTTTTGTAGCAGCAACGCCGAAATCGCCATGAACATGATCGTTCTGGCGATAGTTTGGAGGCGAGGGGTCGGCCAACGCTGCATGAGAGCCTAATTAGGGAAGTTCAAGCGATCTTACAAGAGAGCAGGAACCTGGGATCAGATCGCGCTCAAACCCAGCCAGCCCGTATAGAGCCCGACGCAACCGATCAAGACTGCCGAAGCATAAGGTGCTTTGCGGGCGAAGCTACTGAACCCGCTCCATCGACGCTCGATGTGCCGCAAGCTCAATGCCGCGAGAACGCCTGCCGAGACCATCGTGATCGCAAGCCCTATTCCGAAACACAGCACTAGCGTGAAGCCGAGGCTGAATTGCTTCAGTTGGATACACAACAACAGAACGGTGATGGCGGCTGGACAGGGAATGAGTCCGCCGGTCAAGCCGAACAAGACGATCTGCGAGGTCGTGACAGTGCGCCCTTCGAAACGCTTGCGGATAGCCGCCGCATGCGCTCGGGCGTGAGCATCGTCTTCGTCACCCAAGTTCATATGTGAGTGGTCATGCTCCTCGAACATGGTCTCGACGGCTTCTTGGCCTTGCAAGGACAGGCGGGCCTTAAAGGCATGTGGCTCCGGGATTTCTTCGATGCTTTCGAGAAAGCCGGACTCGGCGACGAAGCCAAATGTTTGTTCGCTTCCGTCGGGGCGAATGGTCGTTAGACGGATCGCGTCCGGTTGGGGGAGAAGTACATGGACCCGCCCGGACAGGCGCTGCCGGACAGTTTGATCGCCGCGCGGATTGCAAACCACATGGAGCGCGTCCTGCGCGAGCAGGGCAAGGCCAAGTATGCCGACCAGTTCAAGAGCTTCGACTGGAAGACGGAGGAGGACGCGACGGCAAGATTATCGGCACTAAACGCTTGTTCTCCGATGGAACGTTTAATTCCAAGGACGGCAAGGCGGCCTTCATGGAAGCCCAGAGGCGCGGTCTGCAAGCGGCGGGGAAGGAGGAGGAGCGCAAGAAATGGCCATTCCTCATCAATAACGGCCGGGCCAACGTGGTGTGGCAAAGCGCCTATCTCGATCAGAAGAACGAGTTCGTCATGGACCGCATGCCGTACCCGTTCATCCAGATGAATCCGCAGGACATGGCGGACCTCAAACTCAAGCAAGGCGATCTGGTCGAGGTTTACAACGACAATGGCTCTACCCAGGCCATGGTCTATCCGACCGCCAGTGCGAAGCCGAAGCAGACTTTCATGCTGTTCGGATATCCGACGGGAGTCGCAGGCAACGTGGTATCGGCCGGTGTCAACGAGTTGATTGTGCCGAACTACAAGCAAACATGGGGTGACATCCGGAAGATCGCGGATGCTCCGGAGGGCGTGAGGCACCTGAGCTTTAAGTCCGACGAGTACACGGGCTGAGACGTCGATCCTCCCGCACTTTTGCCCGAGTGGACGTGCCGCTCGGGCAATTTCTTGAGGCTAGATGCTCGAAAATCGAGAAATACGTTGGGTAGATTTGATTGAGCCTTCAAAGGCGTAGTTCGGCTAGTGATCGAACGTGAGGGTATGTTGATCGGTCGATATTAGCTAGTATTCCTCCAGGCTGCAGAACTGAGCGCTTTGATAAATGTTGACGCTGATGTTGTGGAAGAACGTGCCATTGGCTGACTGCTTTGCTTCGGAGGGAGCATACCAACTGCCGAAAACCAGATAATCTTGGCCTAACTCAAACTCACAAAGCAGGCGTTCTTCTCCATAGATGCGGGCAACTAGAAGCGTGGTCGGTCCGGGACTCAGAAGAACTTCTGCGTGACCTGCACCCCTGAAACGCCCCCGATTTTGAGTTAGGATTTCTGTTCTCCAGCCAGGAGACAGACGATGCGTAAGAGCAGGTTTACCGAAGAGCAGATCATCCGGGTTTTGAAGGAGCACGCCGC